>Ga0209824_10000007_pt1 | contig 289176 bp, 305 predicted proteins | sample VDWuncwatermetaG_FD_184124 | JGI IMG/M metagenome (GOLD analysis project Ga0209824, IMG submission 184124) | Wastewater microbial communities from Netherlands to study Microbial Dark Matter (Phase II) - VDW unchlorinated drinking water (SPAdes)... ... | reverse complement strand
GCGCTGGACTTGGGGGCCTCGACGGTGACGGGCACGCTGCTCGTGACGACGGCGGGGAACATCACGGATAGCGGAGTGCTCACGGTGACGGGCACGGCCACGTTTGCCGCCGGCACGGCGAACAACATTACGCTGGATAATGCGAACAACTTCAGCACGGTGGCGGTGACCTCCGGCAACAATGTGACGCTGAACGATGCGAACGCGCTGGACTTGGGGGCCTCGACGGTGACGGGCACGCTGCTCGTGACGACGGCGGGGAACATCACGGATAGCGGAGTGCTCACGGTGACGGGCACGGCCACGTTTGCCGCCGGCACGGCGAACAACATTACGCTGGATAATGCGAACAACTTCAGCACGGTGGCGGTGACCTCCGGCAACAATGTGACGCTGAACGATGCGAACGCGCTGGACTTGGGGGCCTCGACGGTGACGGGCACGCTGCTCGTGACGACGGCGGGGAACATCACGGATAGCGGAGTGCTCACGGTGACGGGCACGGCCACGTTTGCCGCCGGCACGGCGAACAACATTACCCTGGATAATGCGAACAACTTCAGCACGGTGGCGATTACCTCCGGCACTAATGTGACGCTGAACGATAGTGGTGCGCTGGACTTGGGGGCTTCGACGGTGACGGGCACGCTGCTCGTGACGACGGCGGGGAACATCACGGATAGCGGAGTGCTCACGGTGACGGGGACGGCCACGTTTGCCGCCGGCACCGCGAACAACATTACGCTGGATAATGCGAACAACTTCAGCACGGTGGCGGTGGTCTCCGGCACTAATGTGACGCTGAACGATAGCGGTGCCCTGGAGCTGGGGGCCTCGACGGTGACGGGTACGCTGCTCGTGACGACGGCAGGGGCGCTCACGGATAGCGCGGTGCTCACGGTGACGGGAACGGCCACGTTTGCCGCCGGCACGGGGAACAATATTACGCTGGATAATGCGAACAACTTCAGCACGGTGGCGGTGGCCTCTGGCAACAATGTGACGCTGAACGATAGCGGTGCCCTGGACCTGGGGGCCTCGACGGTGACGGGCACGCTGCTCGTGACGACGGCGGGGAACATCACGGATAGCGGGGCGCTGACGGTGACGGGGACGGCCACGTTTGCCGCCGGCACGGGGAACAATATTACGCTGGATAATGCGAACAACTTCAGCACGGTGGCGATTGTCTCCGGCACTAATGTGACGCTGAACGATGCGAGCGCCCTGGACCTGGGGGCCTCGACGGTGACGGGCACGCTGCTCGTGACGACGGCAGGGGCGCTCACGGATAGCGCCGTGCTCACGGTGACGGGGACGGCCACGTTTGCCGCCGGCGCGGCGAACAATATTACGCTGGATAATGCGAACAACTTCAGCACGGTGGCGGTGGCCTCCGGCAACAATGTGACGCTGAACGATAGCGGTGCCCTGGACCTGGGGGCCTCGACGGTGACGGGCACGCTGCTCGTGACGACGGCGGGTGCGCTCACGGATAGCGGGGCGCTCACGGTGACGGGCACGGCCACGTTTAGGACAACGGCGGGCAACATTACCCTGGATTCTGCGGCCAATAGCTTGACGGGGACCATCACGGTGTCGGCTGCCGGGAGTGCTGGGGATGTCACGATCACGAACACGGTGGCGACGACCATCTCGGCGACCGGTGTCCTGCACATCGGCGTGATTACGGCTGGGGTCAATGCGGTCACCCTCAATGTGGTGGGTGGCACGATTGATCGGGGAACGACCGGTACTACGCCTGCGACGGATATTAGTACGAGCGGAGCCGTGCGTCTGAACGCCACCACGATCGGCTTCACGCAGCAACCGATTTTGGTGGTGCCGTCTTCGAGTATTCTCTGTAATGGTGCGAGCTGCATCACCGGAGGGTTTTTTGTCAATGACTCGGAAAGCCAGCGGAGCGGTGGCCTGACCAATATCCTGGCAGGGATACAGGCCGCGCTGACGACCAAGCTAGCTGGGCCGTCGGAGTTGCTCAGCAGCGGCATCCTGCCTGAAAATATCTTCAAGTCGCTCGGGTCCCAGGTTATTGAGGTCGTCGGCGGCGGCGAGGGTGGCTTGGGTGATGGCGCTGGCGGAGGGGACGCGTTCCCAGGCGTCAAAATCATGGACGACGACGGTGCTGAAACAGGAGAGTTGAAGGAGAAGGGGAAGGAGGAGGAGGAGGAGGAGAAGAAGAAGAAGAAGAAGTGATACGATCAAAGCGGAGTAACAGGAGACACATCTAAGAATACCTCTGTCAAACCGAGGGGCGGCCTACCGGGTTGCCCTTACGCCGGTGTCGTCCACGATTGATATCCAAGACCCTGACCGCCAAACGCCTCGTTTTCACCTACTCCATGGGTCTTGACAAGCGAGGTGGGTTCCTTTTTAATTATGAAAGGGGAGAGCCAACACCAGTAATCCAGGCGTAGGGGAATGGGTGGTTCCAGAAAAATGGGAAATCATCCGTATCGCAGCCCGGCTCGCCTCACGTTCACCGCATTTGGAATCGGTCTTGCGCTCGGGTGTGTGCTGGTTGGTGTCATCAGCCTGCCGTTCTTGTTTCCCTCGAATACCGTCAAAGCCGGCGTTGAAATTAAGCCACAGGGATCCAGACCTGCGGCCCCAGTCGCCGGGGCTGATGCCGATGACTTTATTGACGGCACCTACTGGGCCTTGATCATCGGCATCAATAAATACCCCACTATGGACAAGGACAAGCAATTGGATGCGGCCCGGAAGGATGCGGAGGCGGTGTCCAAGATTCTCGTCGAGCGCTACGGGTTCTCCAAGGAGCGGATGGTCGAACTCTACGACGAAGCCGCCTCGCGCAGCGGGATTATCCGGGCGTTCTCCTCGCTCAAGCGGCGTTTGAAGGACAAGGATAGTCTGTTTATCTACTATGCGGGGCATGGCGAGTACGAAGACGCTGGGAGGGGGAAATCGGAGAAGGCCAAGGTGGACGGGATGGGATACTGGATCCCCTCCGACGCCGAACTCGACGACCCCTCATCATATGTCTTCAATTCCCAGGTCCGTGACTATCTGGCCAACATTCCGGCTCGGCATATCTATCTCGTCGCCGATTCCTGCTTCAGCGGATCGCTGATGGGACGCACACGACAGTTGGGGCTCAGCAAGTCGGCGATCCAGGAGCTCTGGCAGTTGCCGTCACGCTGGGTCTTGGCTTCCGGTGGGCTGTATCCGGTGCCGGATGCCGCCGATAAGGCCAAGAATGGTCACAGCACCTTTGCGTGGCACTTAATGAAGCTGCTCAGGGACAACAAGAAACCCTATCTGTTGGCCAAGGATCTTGCGGAACCGATCGCGATCAGAGTGTCGAATGAAGTGCAAGGCCAGTTGCCGCGTAGCGCCCCGGTCATGGCTGCTGGTGATGAGGGCGGGCAGTTCGTGTTTCGACTGAAACGAGAGTTTCAGCAAGGCGTTAGCGATGTGGCCAAGAGCGAGGTGGATCGGAACAAGATGGCGGGCGAATTGAGTTCGTTGGAGGAGCAGGCTAAGAAAGCGGAAGAGGAATTGAGAAAGCAGCAGGAAGAGTTTGCCAAGCGCAAGCAGGCCATGCTCGACCGGATTAAACAAGCCCAGGAACAAGCGAAGCGGAATGCTGAAGAGGAAGAGAAAGCCCTGGAAGCCGCCGTGAAAGACGCGGAGGAGAAAGCCAAGCGCGAGGAGGAGGCGCGGCAGGCCCGTCTCAAGAGCGAGGACGAACGCGCCAAAAAATTGGAAGAAGAGCGGCTGGTCACAGCCAGAAAATTTGAACAGGAACAGCGAGAACGTGAGCAGAAAGCCAAGGAGGCCGGTCTGACAGAACGGCAGCGCCTCGAAGTGGAAATCAAAGTCGCGCAGGAGCGTGAGCAGAAGCGCCTGGCTGAGACGCAGAAAAAGAAGGTCGAGGAGGAGCGGCGATTGGCCGAGGCGAAGGTGAAGGCTGAAATGGAGCGGCAGATGGCTGAGGAGCAGGCGAAGGCTGAAAGGGAGAGGGTGGCCGCTTTGAAGCGCCAGGAAGAAGCGGCTCGCAAGGCGGAAGAGGCACGACTGATAGTCCTTGCCAAGGAGTCGGAGGAACAGAAGCGTAAATTGGCCGAAGTCAAGAAGAAGGCCGAGGAGATGCAACGGATGGCGGAGCAAGCCCTGTCCGCCAAGGCGTCGTCGTCCGATGCCTCCAAGAGCGGGAGCGTCATTGTCGAAGCAACCCTCCGTCCGTTTCAGGCGCCGAGGGCGAAGGCTGTGGAGACCATGATTACCATTCCAGCCGGCGAATTTATTATGGGCAGCAAGGCGGGAGCGGGTCAGCCTGATGAAAGCCCTCAGCGGACGGTCTACCTGGATGCTTATGCGATAGACAAGTATGAGGTGACGGTTGAGCAGTACGCCGCCTACCTGAAGCAGTCTGGGGCGGAGCCGCCGGACTTCTGGGAACGCGCCAAGCAGAAAGAGGATGGGACTCGCCCGGTGGTTGGGGTGGACTGGCTGGACGCCCAGGATTTCTGCGAGTTTTACGGCAAGCAACTGCCGACTGAGGCCCAATGGGAGAAGGCCGCGCGGGGCACGGATGGGCGTCCGTATCCCTGGGGCAGTGACGATCCAGGTCCGTTGTTTGCCAATTTTGCCTCCGGGGTGGCGTTCACCTATGCGAAGAGTCTGGCGTCCGTCGGGAGCTATGAGTCTGGTAAGAGCGTCTATGGGGTCTACGATATGGTGGGCAACGTGTGGGAGTGGGTGCGCGATAACTATGACAAGGCGTACTATCAGGCGGCGTCTCTCAAGAATCCGGCAGGCCCAGAAAATAGTGACTACAAAGTGATTCGGGGCGGCTCGTGGTCTAAGCGGCCGGCGGTCGCGCGCCTGTCAGGCCGAATGTATCTGACTCCGAATACGCGGTCTAACTCGCTCGGGCTCCGGTGTGTAGGCGAGGCGCGGTAGGTCACCGCGATGGACAAGCCGGCGGACACGCAGTCTCCGATCCATGACTTGTTGCAACGGCGGTGGAGCCCGCGGGCGTTCTCCGAACGGCCTGTCGAGCCGGAGGCTCTCCGCAGTCTATTGGAGGCTGCGCGCTGGGCGCCGTCGTCCAACAATGCACAGCCCTGGAACTTCCTCGTGGCGACGAACGAGGACCAGGCTGACTATGGTCGCTTGCTGAGTTGCCTGATGGACGGCAACATCCCGTGGGCGCAGCGGGCGCCGGTGCTCATGGTGTCGGTGGCGAGGATGTCGTTTGAGGATGATGGCACACCCAATCGTCATGCGTTTCACGATGTCGGACAGGCAGTCGCCAATCTTTCTATACAAGCGACAGCATTGGGACTGTTCGTGCATCAAATGGCCGGGTTCTACCCTGAGAAGGTGAGAGATCTCTACGGGATACCCCAGGAGTTCGAGCCGGTGGCGGCGATTGCGCTGGGCTATCCGGGCGATCCAGACACCTTGCCGGAGCGGTACAGGCAGCGTGAAATGGCTCCACGGGAGCGGAAGCCTTTGGCAGAGATTGTCTTTTCAGAACGCTGGGGGAGCATCTCTCCCGTCATTGTTGGATGATAAGGTCTGGTCGGCGCTTGCCCTACAATGGCGTCGGGGGGCCTGATCGGAACACCTACACAGACAAGGAGGAGCGATCATGGTGAGCCAGTGGGTGAACACCGTTCGATTCCGTGTCGTTGCGATTGTGCTCGGTGTGAGTCTGTCCGGTGGCAGTTGTCCTGCCGGAGCATCTGTGCAGGACCTGCCCCGCGAGGCGATGTTGCCGCTTGTGATGGCCACGAAGGCCGCAGCCGCCGCGCAGGACAAGTGCAGGCAAGACGGCTATCGCGTGAGCGTCGCGGTGGTGGATCGGGCGGGGGTGCTGAAGGCGTTGGTGAGAGGCGATGGGGCAGGCCCCCATACGACCGACAGCAGCTTCAAGAAGGCGTACACGGCGGCAAGCCTGGGCCGGACCACCAGTGAGCTTGCCGAACTCGTTGTCAAGATGCCTTCATTGCAAGGGCTGCGCGAGATGAACGACAAGATGCTCATCCTCGGCGGGGGCCTGCCGATTGACATTGGAGGCGAAGTCGTCGGCGGGATCGGCGTCGGCGGCGCGCCGGGAACCCATCTGGACGATGCCTGCGCCAAGGCCGGATTGGACAGTATTGGCGCGGTGATGAAGATTCCGGCGGCCAAGTGACACGACGACGGCCCAGACAGTCGTGCGTTGTTGGCCTTCTGACAGGCTGGTGTCTGATCTCTGCGCTGGGTTGTCAACAGGAGGCCGCCGCGCCCGTTCCGGCCATCCCGGAAGTGGGCGTGGTGACGGTGGGGGCCCAGACCATTCCCGATGATCCCGAATTCATTGGTCGAACGGAAGCGTCCCGTGTCGTCGAAATTCGATCGCAGGTGACGGGCGTCATCAAGGCATTCTTCTACCGCGAAGGCCGAGACGTCAAGAAAGGCGACCGGCTCTATCAGATTGATCCCGTGCCGTTCCAGGCGGCCATGGCGAGCGCCCAGGCCGTGGTGGCACAGGTTGAGGCACGGGCGACCTTGGCCAAACAGAATCTGGCGCGTGTCGTGCCGTTACTGGCGGAACAGGCCGTGAGCCGGAAAGATGTGGATGATGCCGTGGCCGAAGAACTGACGGCCGACGCGGCGCTGGAAGCGGCCAAGGGGCACCTGGTGAAGGCCCGGTTTGATCTGGACAACACGCTGATCGTCGCGCCCCTGTCCGGGCTGATTGAGCAGACCCGGTTGTACGAAGGTCGCCTGGTCTCCGCCCAGACCGACTTGCTCACGATCATTCACCAGGTGGATCCGATGTATGTCGTGGGGAGCGCGCCGGAGAGTTATCTCCTCCAGCGGCGTCGGGAACTGGTCGCGAAGACCGTCCAACAGCCTGGTCTGTATCAGCTCAAAGGCCGTTTGACCTTCATGGACGGGACGCCCTATCCCCATGAAGGACGGTTGGATTTCGCGGCTGTGGGGCTAAGCACGGAGACAGGTTCTAGGCAGGCGCGGTTCGTGTTTTCGAATCGTGACCGGCTCCTGCTGCCAGGACAGTTCGTGAACATGCGTGTGACGGGATCCCGCCGGCCCGATGCGATCCTTGTGCCGCAACGTGCTGTACAGCAGGGGCCTAAAGGGTCGCTCGTCTTTGTTGTGGGCGCGGACGACAAGGTGGAGATCCGCCGTGTGCAGGCGACAGGCTGGCGGGGCGACCAGTGGCTCATTGAAGACGGCCTTCGCGCGGGTGAGCAGATCGTGGTGGACGGGATCCACAGGATTGCGCCGGGTGTGCCCGTGAAGGCGATGCCCGTGACGATGAGCGCTCCGTGACGTCCCGTTTTTTCATTGACCGCCCGATTTTCGCGTCGGTCCTGTCCCTCATCATTGTGGTGCTGGGTCTGGTGGCGTTGCAGGCGCTGCCCCTCTCGCAGTTTCCCGACATCACGCCGCCCGTGATTCAAATTGACGCCGACTATCCTGGCGCGAACGCGGAAGTGGTCGCAGCGGCGGTGGCCCGTCCCCTCGAAGTGCAACTGCCCGGCATTGACCATCTCCTCTACTACGATTCCACCAGCAGCAACGACGGGCATATGACGCTCAAGCTCACCTTTGAGATCGGGACGAACATTGATATTGCCCAGGTCCAGACGCAGAACCGCGTGAAGCTGGCGGAACCACAGGTTCCGGATGAAGTCATCCGCCAGGGGATTTCGGTGCGGAAAACGTCTCCTGACCTGCTGACGGTCGTGGCCCTCAGTTCCCGTGATCCCCGATACGACACCCTCTTTCTGTCCAACTACGCGATCATCAATGTGCTGGATAGCATCAAGCGGCTCCCTGGCGTGGGCGATGCCGTGGTCTTCGGGGGGCAGTCGTACAGCATGAGGCTGATCCTGGACCCGGCGCGGATGGCGCAGCGCCAACTCATCCCGACCGACATCCTCAACGTCGTCCGCGAGCAGAACCGTGATTTTCCCGCCGGCATGATTGGACGAGCGCCGGCGCCCACTGGCACACAACTCACCATTCCGATCATCACGCAGGGACGCCTGACGGAGGTGAAGGAGTTTGAAGACCTGATCGTGCGGGCGTTGCCTAACGGCGACATGGTGCGTCTCAAAGACGTGGCGCGCATCGAGCTGGGCGCCCAGTCCTACAATCTTGAGGGACGGTGGAACGGCCAGCCCAACACCTTTCTCCTGACGTTCCTCGCGCCGGGCGCCAATGCCCTGGACACAGCCAGGCGGATTCGCGTAACCATGGACGCCATGGCCCAGACGTTTCCCGCAGGGGTGACCTACGACATCCCCTACGATACGACCCGCTTTATTGAAGTCTCCATCGAAGAAGTTGTGAAGACCCTGCTGATTGCGATGACGCTGGTCGTGCTCGTCGTGTATCTATTCTTGCAGAGCTGGCAGGCTACGCTGATTCCAGCCGTGGCCGTGCCCGTCTCCCTGATCGGCACACTGGCCGGGATGCAGGCGCTGGGATTTTCCATCAACACCCTGACGTTGTTCGGCATGGTGCTGGCCATTGGTATTGTGGTGGATGACGCCATTGTGGTGGTCGAGAACGTGGAACGCCACATGGCGCGGGGACTCTCGCCGAAGGAGGCCTCCGTGAAGGCGATGGAGGAAGTCACGGGGCCGATCATTGCGATTGTGCTGGTGCTGGCGGCGGTGTTTGTGCCGGTGGGTTTCCTGGGGGGTATTACGGGACAACTCTACCAGCAGTTTGCGATCACGATTGGGATCTCTGTCACGATTTCCGGCGTCGTCGCCCTCACGCTCAGCCCGGCCCTCTGTGCGCTGGTGCTGAAACCGAGTCACGATCTGCGCCACGGGGGCCCGCGCCACAGGTTCTTCACGAGGTTTAATGCTCTGTTCGACTGGACGAGGGATCACTACAGCGTGGCCGCTGGGCGGATGATCCATCGGGCGGCGCCGGCCCTGGCGGTCTTTGGGGTCATGTTGGCGCTCATCGTCTTGCTGCTTCGGATGATCCCGTCAGGATTCCTGCCGAATGAAGATCAGGGCTACTTCATCACCGTCGTGCAATTGCCGGACGGCGCATCCCTGGAGCGGACGACCGCCGTGATGAGCAAGGTGGAGCAGTATTTCCTGTCGCGACCGGAGATCCACAGCACGGACGCGCTGGTCGGCCAAAACTTTGTGTTCAGCACACGAGGGCCTAGTGGCGCGACCCTCTTTACGCCGCTCCACCATTGGGACGAACGGACGCGCCCCGATCAGCACGTCACCGCGCTCATCGGCGCCGCCTTTCAGGAATTTGCAAAAATTCCCGAAGCCGTGATTCTCTCATTCAACGCCCCGTCCATCAGGGGCCTCGGCGCCACGGGTGGGTTCTCGGCGCAGATCCAGGATCCCGGCGGCGGCGATTTCAATCAGTTCGCGGCTGTCACCGAGGAGTTCTTGACGAGGGCCAGACAGGACCCTGCCATAGGGGCCATCGGCAGCAATTTTCGCGTCAGCGCGCCCAGGCTTCATGTCCACGTGAATCGAGAGCGGGCGAAATCGCTCGGTCTGTCCCTGTCCGACGTATTCGATACGCTGCAAGCCTATTTCGGCAACGCCTATATCAATGATTTTCTCAAATTCGGACGGGTCTATCGCGTCCAGACCGAGGCGGAGGCATCGTCGCGGATGAGCCCCGACGATCTCACGAAAATCTACGTGCGTGTCAGGAACGGACCTGGCACGAGTATGATCCCTCTGACGGCCGTGACCACGACGACCTTCACGAGTGGGCCGGACCCTGTGACGCATTTCAACGGACTCAATACGGCCTTTGCTTTGGGCGCAGCGGCGCCAGGCGCCAGTTCGGGCCAGGCGCTGGAGGCGTTGGAGCGGGTGGCGAACGAGGTCTTGCGCCCCCAGGGTTACGGGTTGGAGTGGAGCGGCATTTCCTACCAGGAGCGAACGGTTGGCGGGCAGGCCACGGCGGCATTCGCGTTCGGGTTGCTCATGGTGTTTCTGGTGCTGGCGGCTCAGTACGAGAGTTGGCGGGTGCCGTTTGCCGTGATCCTGGCCGTGCCGGTTGGCGTCTTCGGGGCGGTGGTGGCCGTCTGGCTTCGCGGAATGCCCAATGACATCTATTTCCAGATCGGGCTGGTGACGCTGATCGGCCTCTCCGCCAAGAACGCGATCCTGATGATAGAGTTCGCCAATACACGCCACCAGCAGGGCATGGCGCTCGCCGATGCCGCCATTGAAGCCGCGCGGTTGCGATTCCGGCCCATCATTATGACCTCCATGGCCTTTATCATGGGCGTGTTTCCGTTGGTCATGGCCACGGGTGCAGGGGCGGCAGGTCGGCAGTCCATCGGCACAGGCGTCTTTGGCGGGATGTTGGCCGCCACCTTCCTGGCGATCTTTTTTGTGCCGCTGTTTTTCGTGCTGGTCAGAAAGCTGGCGTGGCGTCGTGCATGAGGCGCTGTCTGGCTCTGGCCCTGTTGGTGATGATGATGGCCTCCTGCGCGATGGGGCCGGACTATGAGCGCCCGACTCTTCCTACCCCGGAGTCCTTTCGCATGGCCGGCAAAGAGGGGCACGCAGGGGAGTCCATGGCCAACCTGCCCTGGTGGGAGTTGCTCCAGGACGAGACCCTGCACAAGCTGATTCGTGTTGCCTTAGAGGAGAATAAGGATCTCCAGCGGGCCGTTGCGAGCGTTGAAGAATATCAGGCCCGGTTGTTAATCGCGCGGACGGACTTCGCTCCACAGGGGACGGTGGACGCCAATGCTCCTGCATTGGGTCGCCTGAAAGGGGCGCGCATTCCGGGATTTCCCACCGCGTTCAGCTATTCAGGACAGGGCCATCTGGCCTGGGAACTGGACTTCTGGGGCCGCGCGCGCCGATCTACTGAAGCGGCGCGCGCGGACTTCCTCGCCCAAGAAGAGAACCGGCGCGCGGTGGTGCTGCAACTGGTGGCCGGCGTGGCCCAGTCCTATTTCGATCTCCGCCAGTTGGATCAGCAATGGGACATTGCCAAGCGTACGGCGCAATCATGGGAGGAGTCGGCGCGTATCGCCCAGGCCCGCTTACGGCAGGGCGTGATCTCCAGGCTGGATGCCGATCAGTTCGAGGCGGAACGGGCCAATGCCCAGGCGCGAGCAATCGAGATGGAGCGTCACATACTCCACAAGGAGCACGAGTTAAGTGTGTTGATGGGGAAGAATCCTATGCCGATTCCCAGGGGACGCATACTGGCTGAACAGGCGATGCCCCCCGATGTGCCGGCCGGCCTGCCCTCGGCACTGCTTCAGCGTCGCCCGGACATTCTCCTGGCGGAGCAGTCTCTTGTCGCGGCCACGGCCAGAATCGGAGTTGCCAAGGCGGAGCGCTTCCCCACAATCACCCTGACGGGTCTCCTGGGTGTGGCGAGTCCGCAATTATCAAGCTTGGGCAGCAGCGAGTATGGCGTGGCAGGTGTGGGACTGGCAGGGCCTCTACTCAATGTCCAGGCCTTGGGGTTTCAGCAAGAGGCGGTTGAAGCCCAAGCCCGGCAAGCCCTGGCGCAATACCAGCAGACGATCCTTGTGGCTTTTCAGGAAGTGGAGGATGCGCTTGTGGCGGTTCGCACGGCTCGTGAGCAGGGGCAGGCCCAGGAGGCTCAGGTGACGGCCCTTACGTCGGCCTTACGCCTTGCTGATCTCCGGTACACAAGCGGGATCGCCAACTATCTGGACGTGCTTACGGCCCGGCGCACACTTTTTGAGGCCGAACTCGCGCGCACGGCCACGCGCCGGCTGCACCTCGTCTCCATCGTCCAGTTATACCGAGCGTTAGGCGGGGGGTGGAATGAGCGGCTGCCTTCGCGTCCAACGTCTGGCTGACTCGGCGCAGTTCGCGCGCGCGAACGTCGAGTCTCTCGCCCCCTACGTCTTCGGTTCGCTCTTTGTCGGCGCACGGAGTTGTTCGCCTTCGTGTAGGCTTTGAACACACAGTCCTCTGCTGAGGCTTGTCGGCAGACCCCGTGCATGGTATAACATTGTTGATACGGAGGTGTCTCATGATTAAGACGTTGAAAAAGCACGGCAATAGTATGGCCTTGGTGATCGAGAAGCCCATCATGGAGGCTTTGGGCATCCAAGCCGATACGCCGTTGCACGTGACCCTGAACGGCCATACCTTGATGATCACGCCGACCCACGTCGGAGTCCCGCCCGAACGCTTGAAGCATGTCATCAAGGATTTAAGAAAGCGCTACGGTCCGATGCTGAAGCGTCTTGCAGATTAATCGATGGAAGAGGTTATCTTTCTGAGCGTCGACAATGTCACGCTCCTGCATGGCGATACGATTGCGATGGAAGGAGGACACGCAGGGCTGCGCGATCATGGCTTGTTGGATTCGGCCGTCGCGATGCCGCGTCAACAGTTTGGAGGAACATACTTACACGAAGACCTTCCTGCGATGGCGGCGGCCTCTCTGTTTCACATTGCCCAGAACCACCCCTTTTATGACGGCAATAAGAGGACGGCTGCCATGGCCGCGCTGGCTTTCCTGCGCCTGAATGATGTGAGTCTATTGCCGGAACCACGGCAATTGGAGATTGTCACGCTGCAAACGGCGGCTGGCGAACTCAGTAAAGACGCGCTGACTGCCTGGATGCGCCGGCAGATGTCCGGAAAACCCAGGCGGTCTCCCAAACGACCGCGCCGTGGGCGGACTACGTTGTAGGGGCACGGCGCGCCGTGCCCCTACGGGGGAAGGATGGTTGCTATCCGAATTCCGGTGTAGGGGCGTACAGCCGGGTTCCGGGACTTCGACGGCGGCCCGACCCGTTGCAAGATGATGATGGGGTGGCGCTGAACGGGCGCCCGGGCGGAGCGCAACGACTGTCCCGCGCTTCGCCGGAGTGAGCACGTCCGGGCTGTTCGGCGACAGGACCCCCGCCAAGAGCAACGGGTTTCCCAGCTGCACTGGGCTATGCGGGGACAGGCCCCGCGCACTGTTCATGCTGACTGCCAGCCGATTCGCTTGAGAACGTCATCGTAAACTTTTTTGCGGTGGATGATGCCGAGAATCCAGACCTCGGCCCCTGCGATCTTGTATACCACCCGATAATCTCCGACGCGCAGCTTCCAATACCCTTTCAAGGTCTTTCTCAGAGGCGCCCCATGTTGCTCGGGGGCTTCAAGTAGGCGGGTCTCAATGGCGCGGGCGATTCGACTGTGGATGTTCGAGGGAAGACGCGGCAAGTCCTCTGCCATCACTTTGGGATGGTAAAGGAGCGTCACAGGCACTTAGCGTTTAGGCTGTTTCAGGTGGGACCAGATCTGCTCGTGGGTCAAGGCTTTCTTGCGGTCAAAAGACTGCTCACGCTCCTCGGCGAAAAGGGCGAGCGCTCGATCCTCTTGGGACTCCAAGGCGTCCTTCACTAAGTCCCTGACCTTCAGCGAGAGCGAAACGCCATCTCGCTTGGCCCACCGGCTGAGCCCTTCATACAGCGGTTCTTCCAAGACGACGTTGACCCGAGGATTCTTTGTCGGCATGTTTCTCACCTCTCGCATGAGTGTAACAGAAGTGATGCACCCTGGCAAGACGCCAGAATTCCCCTCACCCTAACCCTCTCCCTCAAGGGGCGAGGGAAACAGATGATCTACTTGGCGGGCGGCGCTTTCGTCGGCGCAAGGAGTTTTTCGCCTTTGCGGAAGACGGCGAAGATGGCTTGCGAGGGGCAGGCATCAAGGCAGAGGCGGCAGGTGTCGAGGCAGCGTGACGAATCGAATTTGAACGGCGGGGTCGAGAGCCAGGCACCGGTCGGGCAGACCGGGATGCAGATTGCGTTGTGGGTGCAGCGGTCGGGATGGCGGACCAGGTGATCGCGTGTGATGAGCATGGGTGTGACTCCTTCAAAAAGCGCCCGCGAAAACAGTTCAAAAATATCCTTTGCCGGCGTGGTCATGGTTGCAAGGGTGTCAGTGGCGTGTTTGGCGGCTCGTGTCCAGGTATGAGGAGACGCTTGACGATCTGTCCTCCGACGACGTGCTGTTCCACAATCTCCGTCACGTCCGTCTCGGTGCCGGCCCAATACCAGACGCCTTCCGGGTAGATGACGAGGCTGGGGCCGTATTCGCAGTGATCCAGGCAGCCCGCTTTGTTCGCTCGAACGACGCCCGTTAATCCCAGCCGGTCTACTTCCTTTTTCATGAACTCCTGGAGCTTGACCGACCCATTGTCCGCGCAGCATCCACGGGGATCGCCTTGCGGACGCTGGTTGATGCACATAAAAATGTGGCGCGCGAAATTAGGCATGGTAACGGGGACGAGAGGCGAGGGCCTTGGCGGAGAGCATGGCTGCGATTTCCTTGACGCGCATTGTATGCCACGCGCATTGTATATCAATGGTTTGAAATCTGTCTATCTTGTGATCCTGCGATGGATCGGCGACAATGCAATCATGACGATGCGGAGTCTGACGATCTTTTTGATAAGCCTGTGGTTACCGTCAGCGCCGGTGCTTGCGCTTGCGGTAGACGCGGCGACAGAGGCCCAACGGCAGCAGGTTAGTCTTGCGCGCTTGTGCGGCCTGTGGGATTGGACGGTGCACTCCCATAGCAGAAACCACCGGGAAGCCAAATCGAGGATCGTGCTGCCGTCGCCTCAGGCAACCGGCATTGATGGGCCGGCGCCGACGGACATCAAGATATACGGTGACGCCGTGTATTTTCGCTGGGACTTTCCCGGAGGCTACCAGGAAGATAGTCTGCTGTTCATTGAGGATCGGCGACTGGAAGGCACGTTCCGGATGTCCAACGGTGCGGTCGGCGCGATCAATGGAAAAAAACTCTCATCCTGCTTGACGGCCATACCTGGCGCATCCGGCGAGACCGAGCGAGCGCCATAATTCTTCGCAAGACTCGACTTTGGTCTTGACCCACGCGGCATTTCCATTTATTGTGCATGTACTCAGGTCGGGGCGTAGCGCAGACTGGTAGCGCACTGCGTTCGGGACGCAGGGGTCGGAGGTTCAAATCCTCTCGCCCCGACCAAACAGAGTGTGCTCTGTGCCGCATTGAAATAGAACGGCATGTATCCTGGTTGGCGCGCGAACGTTTTTCGGCGATGATTGATTGACAGATATTCCCCCTTCCTCCTATACTTTGCCCCCACGATGGATTACAAATCACTCATCCGAGAAGTGCCGGACTTCCCCAAGCAGGGGATTTTGTTCTACGACGTGACGACGCTGCTCAAGGATCGCGAGGCGTTCACCAGCATCATCGGGGACCTGACCGCCCTCTATACAACGCAGAACGTGGCCAAGATTGTCGGGATCGAGTCGCGTGGATTTATTCTGGGAGCGCCGCTGGCGCACCAGTTGGGTGCCGGATTCGTGCCAGTCCGAAAGCCGGGCAAGCTGCCGGCCGAGACCATTGAGGCCACCTATACCCTGGAATACGGCGCCAATACATTGGCCGTGCATCGGGATGCGATTATGCCGGGCGAGCGAGTGCTGATCGTAGACGATCTCCTTGCGACCGGCGGGACGGCGGCTGCGACGGTTGACCTGGTCCGCCGGCTTGGCGGAGACGTGGTGGGCGTGGCGTTTCTTGTCGAACTGCTCTTCCTCAAGGGGCGCACGAAACTCGACGGCTGCGAGATTCAGACACTCATTCAGTACTGACGCCGATGGAGAAGCATCGAATCTCGTCTGGTGGTGTGGTCTTTCAACCGTCCGGGGCAGGACATGAGACGGCCCAGGTTGTCTTGATCCGAGTGGCCCGTTCTGGAGGCGATGCGTGGACGTTGCCGAAAGGCTCGGTCGAACAGGGGGAAGATCTTGAACAGACGGCCGTGCGGGAAGTGCGGGAAGAGACCGGTCTGGATGCCAAGGTGTTGCGTAAGCTGGACGAGGTAACCTATGAGTTCTATGCGAAGACTGAGCGGAGTCATATTCAGAAGACCGTGCATCTGTTTCTGATGAAATATCTCGCTGGGGATACGGCCGATCATGATGATGAGGTCGAAGAGGCGCGGTGGTGTTCGCTCGCGGAGGCGCGCCAGATGCTGACGTATGTTAATGAGCGTGACGTGCTGGAACAAGCGGTGACTCTTATCCAAGCAGAAGGAGGGCAGAGCGCATGACCGCGAAGTCTAAACCGCACCGGACGGTGAAGGCGGTGAAGCCGGCGAAAGCGGCGGCCCCGCCCGAGGCGAAAACCTCGGCGAGGGTTCACGCCAAGGTTCCTGTTGTTGTCCCCAAGTTGAAAGCGGTGTTGAGTGTGAAGAGTCCAGCACCCGGCTTGCGCCGGGAGGCCCTCCGAAAGAATTTGCTGGCCCGTCGGCAGGAGGTGATGAAGGAAGTGGAGGAACTTCTCGTCAACCGTATGTCGGATGAGTATCAGCGGCGCGTGGATTCTGCGCCTGACCTTGGCGACCAGGCGCTCCTGGACACCGAACGGGTCCGGGACATTTCCATTTTGGAGATGCGCAATCGGATGAGAGAACAAATTGACGAGGCGCTGGTCAAGCTCGAAGAAGGGACCTATGGCTTGTGCGCCGATTGTCGCGTGGAGATCAGCGAAAAACGACTGCGCACGGTGCCATTTGCCCGACGGTGCGTGGAGTGTCAATCCAAACAGGAACTACTCGAGAAGATCGAGTTGGAGCCGGAGGAACGCGAGCAGTAAGCGCATGAACGCGCCGCTCCTTGCGCTTGTCCTGGCCAGCCTGGCGGCGGTTGCGCCGGTCTGGGCGCTGACCGGCGATGAAGAGAACAGCGTGTCGCTCTACCGGCGACTGAACGCCGGCGTCGTCAATATCACCAACCGCGCAGTGGCCTACGACTTTTTCTCCAATCCGATTCCCAGTGCCTCGTCCGGCTCTGGGTTCGCCTTTGACGCCCAGGGGCACATTCTGACGAATCACCATGTGGTGCGGAACGCTCAGCGGTTGGAAGTCAGCCTCGCCAACGGGTCCAAATGGATTGCGAAGTTGGTCGGGGCGGACCCCGTGACCGATCTGGCGGTCCTGCATATCCAGGCACCGCCAGAATTGCTGACCGTGCTGTCGATGGGTGATTCCTCCGCGCTGCAGATCGGTCAGAAAGTGTTGGCCATCGGGAATCCATTTGGGCTGGAGCACAGTCTCTCGACTGGGATTGTCAGCTCGGTGCGCAAGTTTGTGAAAACCGGCGCGACGGAGATAGAGGACGTCATCCAGACCGATGCCGCCATCAATCCCGGCAATTCGGGAGGCCCGCTGCTTGACTCCGAAGGACGGGTGATCGGCATTAACACGGCGATCTTTTCCACGTCAGGGGGCAACATCGGCATTGGGTTCGCCATTCCAGTCAACACCGCGAAGCGGGTCGCGGCGGACATTCTGACACGCGGCTACGTGATCTATTCCTATCTGGGGGCTGAGACGCAGACGTTGACACCGGACCTGGCCAAGGCATTGAAGCTGCCTGTGGAGCGTGGCGCCGGCATCGTTCGGATCGCGCCGGGAAGCCCGGCGGCCAAAGCGGGACTGCAAGGGGGCACGAGGCAAGTCATTATTGGGAATGCGATTGTGGTGATCGGGGGTGATATCGTGGTGAAGGCGGGCGGGGCCGTGGTCCAGACCTCGGAAGAACTGCGTCGGATAATCCGTAAACACCAACCGGGTGATGTGATGACGGTACAGGTTGTCCGGCAGGGCACGCTGTTGGACGGCACGGTGACGCTTACGGAGCAGCCTCGCTAAGCATGGGGTCTGTGAAACGTGCGGTCGTGTTGTGCAGCGGCGGGCTGGACTCTACTGTGGCGGCTGCGGAAGCCCGGGCCGCCGGCTATGATTGTTACCTGCTCAGCATCAATTACGGTCAGCGGCATGTCGTTGAATTGACTCGGATGCCTGAGATTGCGGCGGTGCTCGGCGCCAGACGTCATCTGGTGGTGGCGGTGGATCTTCGCGCGATCGGCGGGTCGGCCCTCACCGATGCGATCCCGGTCCCCAAGGATCGCTCGGAGGCAACAATCGCGGTCGGCATTCCGCCCACCTATGTTCCGGCCCGCAACACCATTTTTCTCGCGCTGGCCCTGGGATGGGCGGAAACGCTGGGCGCGGAGGCGATTTACATCGGCGCGAACGTGCTCGACTACAGTGGCTATCCGGATTGTCGGCCACAATTTCTTGAAGCCTTTGAGTGGTTGGCGAAGCAGGGGACAAAGATCGGCGCGGAAGATGGACGCATTCGTGTGGAGGCGCCGTTGCTACGGATGACCAAGGCGGAGATCATCTGTCGAGGCGTAGACTTGCAGGCGCCGCTCCATTTAACCCATAGTTGTTATGACCCGGACGAGCAGGGACGAGCGTGCGGGCGCTGCGACAGTTGCCGCTTACGGCGCAAGGGGTTTGCCGAGGCCGGCGTGACCGACCCAACCCTCTACGTCCAGACGTAATTGAGAAAGGCCTACATGTACGGGATGACGTCGGAAGAGTTCTTCATGTATTTGACCATGGCGTTGGTCGTCGTGATCCCGCTGTCGGTCCGGATCTATCGGAAACTCACGATCGGCCGCCTCAAGGCCCAACTCCGGGATAAGGGGCAGACGCCCTGAAGGGAGCGCCAGTCGTTGAGCCGGTTAGGGGGCGCTGAGGACGGCCTCGGCGTCAATCTTGGCCTCGGATTGTTTGGCGACGACGACCAGCGCGTAGAGGCTGGGGTTGAGGTAGGTCTGCGCGGCACGGAGGATGTCCTCCTTGGTGAGGGCCGCGATGGCCTTGGGATAGTCGTCGAAGTAGCTCAATCCTAGCCCGTGTAACTCCACGGCTGTGAGCATTCCCGCCAGCTTACCGGTGGTATCGAGGCGTAACGGAAAGCTGCCGATCAGGTACGCCTTGGCATCGGCCAGTTCGTGATCGCTGACCGGCTCAGTACGGATACGTTTGATCTCCGCCAGCGCGGCGGCAATGGCCTGGTTGGCGGCGGCGTTGCGGGTCTGCAACGTGACGGCAAAGCTCCCCGGCATGACGTTGGCGTTGAAGCCGCTGTCCACATCATAGGCCAACCCCTGTTCCTCACGAATCCGACTCACGAGCCGTGACGAAAACCCTCCGCCGCCGAGGATGTAGTTCATCACAGACACGGCATAGAAATCAGGATTCCTGCGATCAATGCCGACGTGCCCTAGCATGATGGTTGCTTGCGTCAGGTCCTTGTCAATCAATTTCAGCGCGAATTTTTGGAGTGGCACAGGCACGGAGACCACCGATGCAGGCACGGTTTTTGGGGCCCACTGTCCCAAATGCTTTGTCACCAGTTCAACGGCTTCGGCCTCTCGAATATCGCCCACGATGGCTATGATCGTGCGGTTGGGACGGTAATAGGCGCTGTGGAAGGCCAGGAGATCCTTTCTCGTGAACGTTGGAACGGTTTGTTCATCTCCGTTGATGGGACGCCGGTACGGGTGGCCTGCGAAGATGATGGCGTCGAAGGCTTTGCCGGCGACAGTGCCAGGATCATCCTTCTCGCCTTGAAGTTCGCCCAGCAATTCGCCTCGGACACGGGCAATTTCCTTGTTGGGGAAGGCCGGGTTCAGCAGGAGGTCGCTCAGGAGGGTGAAGCCTCGGTCGGCGTCTTTTTTCAGCACACGGAACGTGGCCTGGGCGACATCGTTCGTCGCCTTGGCGGCGAATTCAGCGCCGAGGAATTCAATCTCCTGGGCCAGTTGGGTGGCGTTGCGAGTCGTGGTTCCTTCCTCCAGCATTCCAGCCGTCATGTAGGCCAAGCCCGCTTTGGCGTCGGGATCGTGGACGGCGCCGGCCTTGACCAGTACCTGTACGGTGACGATCGGGAGTGACGGTTGATCCTGAATGAGCACGATCATGCCGTTCTGTGTGACGATACGAACCGGCTTGATGTCGGCGGCACGAGAGGCGGTGGGTGAGAGGGAGAGCGTCAGGAGCGTCACCGCAAACAACCGGATCAGTCGGATCATGGGGCGTCTCCTGTGGTCTGTTCCGCCTGGGGCTTGGGGGCGACCGGGATGAGGATGCCGACGGTGCGCGTATCGTCGTTGAGATATTTACGGGCGACGCGCTGGATGTCTTCTTTCGTGACGGCGCGCACCTTGTCCACGTAGTCGGCAATATAGCGCCAGCCTGCTCCCGCCGTCTCAGCCGTGCCCAGGAGCATGGCCTTCCGAAAAATAGAATCCTGTTCAAAGAGGTATTTGGCCTCTACCTGATTGCGGGCCTTTTGCATCTCCATGTCGGAGGGGGGGGACTTTTTGAGCCGGTCAATTTCAATCAACACGGCTTTCTCGACGTCCGCGATCTTGGCGTTTGGATTGACCACGGCATAGAAGGTGAACAGCTCCGGGTCCGCCGCCAGCTCGTTATAGCCTGCGCCAACTTGGAGCGCCAGTGGCTTCCTGTAGACGAGCGCATCATAGAGGCGCGCGCTTCGGCCTCCCGATAAAATACTCTCCAGCACGGCCAGGGCACGCACGTCTGGACTCGTGAAGTTGGGCGCCTTGTAGCCGAAATAGATGAAGGGTAACTGGGCTTCCCGTTTGACCACGATCCGCCGCTCGCCCTTTTGCTCCGGCTCCACGACGGATGTCGGAGTGGGCGGGGTCCCCTTGGGAATGCCGTCGAAGTATTTCCTGATGAGGGGCAGGGCGGTCTCGGCCTTGACGTCGCCGACGATGACGAGTGTGGCGTTGTTAGGCGCATAGTGCGTTTTGTAGTAGGCCGTGAGATCCTGGATGGTCATGGCGTCCAAGTCGTTGAACCAGCCGATGATGGGCCAATGGTAGGGATGGGTCATAAAGGCTTGGGCATACATCTGTTCCACCAGATAGGCAGGCGGGACGTCTTCAACGCGGAGACGGCGCTCTTCCTTGACGACCTCGCGCTCCAGTTGGAATTCCTTGTCGTCCAGCAGGAGTCCTTGCAGGCGGTCCGCTTCCAGTTCCAGCGCGAGGTCTAGCTTGTCGGCGGCGAGGGTTTCGAAATAGGCCGTGTAATCCTGGCTGGTAAAGGCGTTGTCGTTGCCGCCGTTCTTTTTGATGATCTGGGAAAATGTGCCTTTGCCGTACTTCGGCGTACCCTTGAACATCATATGTTCCAACATGTGGGAGAGGCCGGCCCGCCCCATGACTTCGTTGCGGGAACCGACCTTGTACCAGACTTGCACCGTGACGACGGGGGCCTTGGGTTCCTCCACGAGCAAGATTTTCAGCCCGTTATTCAAGGCGAACTCCTGGACGTTCATCCCGGCGGCCATGGCCGACTGATGGGCCATGAGGAGGGTGGTCACCGCGAGGACGATCACGACGCGCAGGATGTTCGTTAGCATGGCGTCAGGGATTCCTTGCTCGATGGAGATTCGGCCAATGTGCCCAGTTGGCCACAGGCGCCGAGGATGTCCCGTCCCTTGCTTTTGCGGAGATACACCTCAAGCCCGCCTCCCGTCACAATCGTCTGGAAGCGCAGGATGGTTTCGTCGGTGGGACGCCGGAACGGACTGCCTGGAAATTCATTAAAGGGAATCAGGTTGATTTTGCAATGGAGGCCACGGACGAGCCTGACCAGCCGGGCCGCGTCCTGTTCGCTGTCGTTCTCACCCTTGAGCAACACGTATTCGAAGGTCAGCCGCCGGTGCGGTTTGAGCGGAAAGGCCCGACAGGCGTTCATGAGGGTCTGCAAGGGATAGGCTTGGTTGACCGCCGGCATCAGCCGATTCCGCTGTTCGTTGGTGGTGGCGTTCAGCGAGACGGCCAGGTTCACGCCCATCGCCGCGACTCGCTCCAGCCGAGAGGCCAGGCCGGCGGTGGACAGCGTGATCCGACGCGGCGAGAACCCAAGGCCCCAGGACTGATTGGTGAGGCGGCGAATCGCGTCTTCCACGGCGTCCGTATTGGCCAGAGGTTCGCCCATACCCATCAGCACGAGATTCGTGAGACGTTGGTCGGACGCCATCTGTCGTTGTACCGCCAGCACTTGCCCGACGATTTCATGGGCCTTGAGATTACGCAGCAGGCCCATGCGCCCGGTCAGGCAAAACGCGCAGTCGAGGGTGCAGCCCACTTGGGTTGAGAGGCACAGCGTCAGCCGATGTTGTCCTTCAGGAGAGGTCGCGGGAATCACCACGCTTTCGATGGCCTTGCCGTCCTCAAGATGGAAGATAAATTTCTGCGTGCCGTCCTCCGAGGTCAGGACGTTCGTGGGAGTCAGGGCACTGATGCGCGCTTCCGTAGATAATTGTATGCGGGCCATTTTGGACAGATCCGTCATGGCGTCGAGGTCTGTGACACGATGTTGATAGAGCCAGCGAAGGATCTGGTGGGTATGAAAGCGTGGCCAGCCCCTGTCCTGCACAAACTCAGCGAGTGCGTCGGCGCTCAGAGCCGTGAGATCACGGGCGGATTGCGCAGGGGCGGGTTGTAAGAAGACAGCCATCATCGTCAGACCGTACCATAGCCTCCGGATTCACGGCAAGCCACGGAAGATGCTATAGTTTGCGCCATGTCGTTCGAGTCTGCGTCACAACATCGCTCGTTCGTGAGGGTTCGTCGGCGGCGGTGCGGGCATGTGTTGCTCGTGCTGCTCCTTGGCCTGCTGGCTGGTATGGGGATGTTGCTGCTCCAGGCTCATCAGGCGGTTGGACAGGACCGCGTGGCGCCCTGTGCAGAAGCATCCATGTGCCTCGCACAGGGTGTGGAGGCCCTCAGCCGGAAGGATGACGAGGCAGGTCTCGCCCTGCTTCAACAAGTGATTGCGCAGGCTCCGAAGACTCCCTGGGCGGGTCGAGCGGAACTGGCATTGGGCCGGTATTACCAGCAACAGGCCGACCAGCAGGCCATTCCGTATCTCTTGGCGGCCTCTCAACACCTGCCGATTCTGGGTGACTATGCGTTGTATTATCTCGGCGACGCCGCGTTGAAGACGTCCGACTTCACCGGGGCCGCCACGGCGCTGGACAATCTCGTTGAGCGGTATCCTGATAGCCTTCTGATGCCGCAGGCGCTTGCACAGGCTGCCGAATCCTGGTCTCAGGCGGACGACTGCGAGCGGTCGCGCGAGCGGCAGGGGCGGTTTCTGGCGGAATACCACGGACATGCGTTGGCGCCAGGTGTGCTGCTGCGACAGGGTGATTGCCGACGTAAGGCGGGAGACCGGGCGGCCGCCGTCTTGACCTATCGGCGGATTTGGGTACAGTACGCGGCATCGCCGCAGGCGGATGACGCGGCGGTACGGTTGGATCACCTGAAGGGCGAAGGCGTGGCGATTCCCGCGTTGACGTCCGAAGACCGGTGGCTACGGGCCAAAACGTTCTTTGCCGCCGGCCAGTATGCCCGCGCCGCGAAAGCGTTTGACGAGTACCTCAAGTCCTCACCCGTTCCCCATCGGGACCGGGCCAGGCTGAATCTGGGCATCGCTCACGTTCGACTGAAACAGTATGACGAGGCCAGAAGCAGTTTCGAGCGCGCGAGGAAGGGGACGGATGAGGGCGTTGCTGAAGACGCGCTGGTCTGGTTGGGTCGGGTGTTCCTCCGGCAAGGCCAGGAAATGGACGCGCCCTTTCTGGCCCTCGCGCGAGCGGTCGAGGCAGGGCGTTTCTCTGGCGAAGCCAGGGCGAAGTTTCTGTTACTACTGGCCGCCCAACATACGGATCGTGGCCGCATTAACCAGGCGATTCAGATCTATCGGCAAGCGGGTGAGCAGGCGGAGGCGCTGGCCGCTGAAGGGCTGTACCGGACAGGCTGGCTGCTCTACCAACAGGGTCGCTTTGAAGACGCGGGCCTGTCCTTTGATCAGAGCCTGCGCGCGCAGGCGAACGGTCCCTACGTCATCCCGGCTTTGTACTGGAAGGCTCGGAGCGTGGAAAAATCAGGCGAGGCGCACCTGGCGGCGATCCTCTTCCGGGCGTTGTGCGGTGAGGCGCTGCTGTCCTACTATTGTCTGAGTGCGCGTCTGCGCCCTGCCGCCATGCTTGCTGACGGCCTGGTTGCAGTGACTGACAGCGCGAGTAGCGGGGCCTGGAACAGCCTGGCTTTGAAGGAGACGCCGGTTGCCGACAACGCGCATTACCAGCGCGCCGTGGAGTTGCGGATGGTGGGTCTGCTGCGCGAGGCGGCCGGGGAAGCGGCGATGTTGATCGAGAAGATCAGCGCCGACCGAGGAGAAATGTTCTGGATGGCTGGCCTGCTGAAGGAGTTCGGCGAACCCCATCGCGCTTTGAAATTGGTGCAACTCGCCTTTCCAGAGGTCCTCGATCGCGGCGGTGACGATGTGCCGTCGGCGTTCTGGGAGTTGGCCTATCCGCAGGGATGGCTGCCTGCCATTCAGGCTGCGGCCACCAATGGCGTGGATCCCTATCTGATTGCAGCCGTCATCCGCGAAGAAAGCGTCTACAATCCGGATGCGATCTCGCCGGTCGGTGCGCTTGGTCTGATGCAGGTCATGCCGCAGACCGGCCAGATGATCGCCAGGAAGCTGGGCGAGGAGTCCTTTAGCCGCGAACGCCTATTCAATCCCCTCTACAATATCAGGCTCGGAAGCTGGTACCTCGGCCATTTGGCGGAGCACTTCGACCATAATCCGGTCTACATGGTAGCGGCCTACAATGCAGGTCCAGAGGCCGTGGCCAAGTGGGTGCGGCAGTTTAGGGGAGGCGAGACCGATGAGTTCATTGAATCCATTCCCTATACGGAAACCAGGCTCTATGTCAAACGGGTTTTGCGGAGTCACAGGGAATATCGGCGGGTGAGTGGACGGGTGTGCGTCGTGTCGTTTGAGAAGGGTTGTTGATGGTGGCGGGGCGCCATATTGAAGCGCTTGAAGCCAGGGTCAAGGCGATCATCAAACAGTCTGCCGAGCTGAAGCGGCGTGTGGCCCTGTTGGAGACCCGTCTGCTGGAGAGCCATACCAGGCTGGTCAAGCAGGCTGCCGAGGCCAAGCAATGGGAGAAGGAGCGCGACTGGCTTCGCGGGCGTCTCAAGCACATTCTCGGCGAGTTGGAACTGATTGAATTAGACGGTGCCAGGGATCAGGATATAAATAGGGGAGGAAAACCGTGAGCCAGACGGTTGAGGTTGAGATCTATGGGCAGCGATACACGGTGCGGGGGGAGGCAGCCCCGTTCTATGTGGTGGAGCTGGCCCGTCAGGTTGATGAGCAGATGAGGGCTGTGGCGGCGGGCATGCAGGCGGCCACGCCGACGAAAGTTGCGGTCCTGACGGCGCTGAATCTCGCCCATGAACTTCATCAGGCACGCACCCTTCAGCAGGCGAGCGCGGAGAGCGTGGACAAGCTGGCCGAAGGGCTCCTGGCCTCTATCGAGGAGACGCTTGGAGGATCCCGGTAGGAGCGTATGGGCGGCGCTTCTTGAAGGCCGCAGAGGTAAATTTCGATGCTACAGATCTTGCCGCATGTGACGATTCCGGAGGCGGAGATCGTCATCCATGCGGTGCGGGCGCAGGGGGCTGGCGGGCAGCATGTCAATAAAGTCTCGACGGCCGTGCATGTACGTTTTGATATTACGGCGTCCTCGTTGCCGGCGTTGTATAAGGCCAGGCTCTGTGCGCTGAAGGATCATCGCATTTCACAAGCGGGCGTGATTACCATCAAGGCCCAGCAGTATCGGAGCCAGACGCAGAATCGAGCGGATGCCCTCACCCGGCTCCACGCGCTCATTCAGCGCGTCGCCATCCCGCGCAAGAAACGGAAGGCGACAAAGCCGACGCCAGGGTCGCAGCAACGACGGTTGGAGAGCAAGACGAAGCGAGGACGCTTAAAAGTGTTGCGCGGCACACGCGAGTCAGCCGAGGGGCCGCAGTCTTAGCGGGGAGGGGAGCCGCCACCAGCGTGTGGTTGCTGGAGCGGCAGACGCAGGTGGATGGTCGTGCCGACGCCTTCCAGGCTCTCGACCGAAATCTTCCCGCCGTGCGCGTCGACCACATCTTTGACGATTTTCGTGCCAAGCCCTGTCCCCCCAACCTTGGTGCTCTTTGCGCGGCTGGTGAACATGCTGTCGCGAATGGCTGCCGGCATCCCTGGGCCTGTGTCCACGATGGTGAGGCACAGGACGCTGTCGGCCTGGTCCACGATCCCTCTGACGGTGATGGATCCTCCAGTGGGCATGACCGAAATGGCGTTGTGGATGAGGTTGTAGAACGCGTTGAAGAGTCGGCGTTCATCGGCTGAGAACAGGGGGAGCGCGGCCAGTCCGTCGGCGTGTAGGCGTATCTGTTTCTCGTCGGCGAGCATGTGGAGGGTCTTGATGACGTCGTCCACCACATCCGCGATCAGGCAGGGGACGAATTCCGGCGGGGTGCTCAGTCCTTTCACGCAGTCTCCGATTTCCTTGACGCGGTACTGAATACGCAGCGCGGCGTCTTGCAGTAACCCAATCACGCGAGTGCAGAGATCCTGATTCGTCTGGGCTCCGCTCATGCCCATGGTTGCCATACTCCCGAAGAGTTTGTTGATCTCCGTCTGCAAAAACTCTGTGCCGGCGATGAGAGGGGTGAGCATGTTTTTGATGTCGTGGCCGATGTCGCCAAGCAGTTGCGCCACCTCGGCCAGCTTGGCGGATTCGAACAGTCGGGCTTGTTCAATGGCCTGGGCCGCGAGGGCTGAGATGATGGTCAGGATCGCGATATCTTCTTGGTTGAGCTGCCCCTCACGTTTGTTCAAAATTTGGAGGACGCCGATGGGGTCGCCGGCCCATCGTTTCAGCGGGATGGTAATCATGTCCATGGTCTTGAAGCCGGTGGAGTGATCAATGGTGGAAAGGTGGCGGGTGTCACGCGTGACGTCCTCAATAATCGTGGGCTCGCCCGATTGAAAGACTGCGCCGGCCACGCCCTTATCCCAGGGAATGGCCACGCCGCGCAATTGCGCGGATTTTTCTCCAATCACATAGCGGAAGACCAACTGGTGGCTTGTTTCATCGGCCAGGAGCACGGAGCCGGCTTCCGCGTTGACGACCTCCAGGGCGATGCGGAGGGCATTTTCGACCAGTTCGTCCACATTGACGTGCTGTGAGAGGGCCTGGCAGATGAGACGCGCGGCTTCGAGTTCGCGCTCGCGCTGGAGCAGCCGACGCTCCTCTTCTCGGCGAGGCGTCCGACGGCGGTCCCCAGAAGGGGGCGCTGGCGCAGGAGACGATCCAGGCTCAGAATCCACAGGGACGCCCTCTCAATCAAGACACACTAGAGTGTTTATCCCATAGTGAGGTATGGAGCTGGCGAGAGGAATTGAACCTCCAACCGGCGGTTTACAAAACCGCTGCTCTGCCGTTGAGCTACGCCAGCATCCCTACGGGCGATTATCATAGCATAGTTCGTACGGGGCCAGAAACGAAGGAAAGGGGAACGCGGCAACGGTTCACGTCGTGCCCTTGTATCAACGATGGTTTTCCGATAGAAGTACTTGTCATGGTATCGCTCCCTAACGCATTTCACACAGCGTTGACGCATCACCAGGCCGGGCGTCTGCCGGAAGCCGAGGCGCTCTATCGGCAGATTCTGCAGGTCCAGCCCGACCATCCCAAAGCGCTGCATCTGTTAGGCATGATTGCGTATCAAGCCGGCAAGCACGAGATGGCCGTGGAGTATGTCACGCGGGCGATCGCGCTGAATCCTGGTGTGGCCGAATTCCACAACAATCTTGGGGTGGTCTATCTCGAGTTGGCAAAAATTGAGGAGGCGTCGCGCCATCTCAACAGGGCGCTGCAACTCCAGCCGGGTTATGCGGAGGCGCATTACAACCTGGGCAACCTGTTGGGGCAAGAAGAGAAATTTGAGCAGGCGGTGGGGCAGTATCGGAAGGCGATAGCACTGAAGCCTGATCATACGGGCGCATACAACAACCTGGGATTGATTTTACACGGGCAACGCAAGCTGGCAGAGGCGATGGCGCAGTATCAGCAGGCCCTGGCCATCCAACCCGCGTTGGCGGAGGCGCACAACAATCTGGGGATGACGCTTGCGGATCAGGGCCGCCTGGCAGAGGCGATGACGCACTACCAGCAGGCCCTGGCCATTAAGCCCGCGTTTGCGGAGGCGCACGGCAACCTGGGGAATGCGTTCAGAGATCAAGGCCGGCTGGTGGAGGCGGTCGTGCAGTACCGTCAGGCACTGGCGCTCAGGCCGCACGATGTCGCTGTGCAGATCACTCTTGCCGGTGTCTTGTATGGTCAAGGACAGACGTTGGACGCGGTAATGATTCTCTTTAATGGGCTGGCGAACCAGCCAGAGAATGTTCAGTTGCGCAGCGTCCTTGCCGTATCGCTGCAGGGGTTCGCCATGCACAGGGCCAGTGAGCCTGCGCGCGCGATTCTTCTCAGTCTGTGCGCTGACGACAACATCTCGACGCAGAAGCTTGTCAATGTTGTCACAGGGTTGGCGAGAAATAGTTCGTCGTTCCCTTCACTGCTTAGCGTTGTCAAGATCGGCGGGGATCCATTTCAGGAAGCGGTGAAGGAGACAGATGATTTTACGCATGATCCATTACTCCTTGCCGCATTGCCGCGACTCGTTATCTGTGACGCGGAATTTGAGCAGGTCTTGACTCACCTCAGGCGGTGGATACTGCTGCGGTCGGCGAAATGCCTGGACCGGCCCGCCGCCGATCCGGGCGTCTCGTCCCATTTTCTATGCGCCCTGGCGATGCAGTGCTTCAATACGGAATATGCCTGGTTTGTATCCCGAGATGAAGCACGGCTCATAGACAAGCTGCGCACGGCATTGAAGACTGTTCTACGGCGGCCGGTGAAGGATCCGCGCGTTCTGGAACGATCGCTGGCGCTTGTCGCGTTGTACGACTCGCTGCATAACCTGCCCGGCTGGGAGCGACTGTTGAAACACGAACTCTCTCAGTGGAGCGAACCATTCAGGCTGATTGTCCGCGAGCAGTTGCACAACCATAAGAGGGAACAGGATATCGGTTTGCGCCTGACGGCGTTGACTGAGATCAGGGATGAGGTGTCCCGAAAAGTCCATCGGATGTATGAAGAGAATCCCTACCCGCGCTGGATGACGACTCAACGTTCCCAGGCCATGACTGTGGAGGCGTTGGCTCGCAGTCTCCGTCCAGGCAAAAAGGTTTGCGATATTCCGCGCCCGATGTCAATTTTGGTCGCAGGGTGCGGCACCGGCCAGCATCCCATCCAGGTTGCGATGACTTTCAAGGATAGCGAGGTCCTGGCTGTGGACTTGAGCCGCGCCAGCCTGGCCTATGCCACCCGCATGGCGGAGCGGTTTGGCGTCACGAACGTAACTTTTCAGCAAGCGGATATTCTAGAACTGGGGAGGCTGGATCGCCGATTCCACATCATCGAATGCGGCGGCGTGCTCCATCATTTGAAGGATCCTCTCCAGGGATGGCGGGTGCTGGCGGGACTCCTGGAACCCGACGGCTTGATGAAGATTGCTCTGTACAGCGCCATTGGTCGCCGCAACATTCAGGAGGCTCGCAACCTGGCCAGGGCGCGGAAGTTTCCATCAACGCAGGAGGGGGTGCGCAAGTGCCGTCGCGCCATCCTCGACTTGCCCGAGGGGCATCCGGCGCGCACGGTCTTGCGCTTGCGGGACTTTTTCTCGATCAGCGAGTTTCGCGATCTCGTCATGCATGTGCAGGAGAAGCACTTTACGCTTCATGATATTGCGAACTGCCTCGACCAATTGGATCTGCAGTTCGTTGGTTTTCTGTGCGATGTGCAGCTCTTGTTGCGTTTCCGTTCGATGTTTCCCGGCGAGGATGCGCTCACCGATCTTGCGCTTTGGGACCGTTTTGAAGAAGCCAACCCCGACACCTTTACGTCCATGTATCAGTTTTGGTGCTGCAGGAAGTAGGTCGGGAAACCCATGGCGACAATCCCTGAAGACTTCAATCTGGCCTTCCAGCATCACCAAGCCGGGCGTCTGCCGGAGGCGGAGGCGCTCTATCGGCAGATTCTACAGGCCCACCCCGATCATTCGGACGCGCTGCATCTCCTGGGCGTGATCGCGCATCAAGCCGGCAAGCACGACGTTGCCGTGGAGCACATCACGAGGGCCATCGCGTTGAACCCGGCGGATGCGGAATATCACAACAATATCGGAGAAGCCTATCGGGCCATGGGTAAGTGCGAAGAGGCGGTAGCGCACTATCGGCAGGCGCTGGCCCTTAAGCCGGGCTATGCGGAGGCATACTACAACCTGGGTATCGTTCTGCATACTCGAGGTAATTTGGAAGAAGCGCTGGCTCAGTATCGGCAGGCGCTGACGCTCAAGCCGGCATACTCCGAAGCGTACAACAACCTGGGTAACGTTCTTAAGGATCAGGGAAAACTCGAGGATGCGGTCATAGTGTATCGGCAAGCCCTGGCGCTCATGCCGGCTTGTGTCGAGACGTATAACAACCTGGGCGTTGCCCTCATGAGACAGGGAAAACTTGAGGACGCGGTCGCGGCGTACCGGCAGGCCCTGGCGCTCATGCCGGCTTGTGTCGAGACGTATAATAACCTGGGCCTTGCGCTGCAGGACCAGGGGAAGCACGAAGAGGCGACCGTGTGCTATCGCCGGGCATTGGCGATCAGGCCGAACTTTGTCATGGCGCATTCCAATCTGCTGTTTGCGCTGAACTATCACCCGGACAAAAGCGGCGACGAGATTTACGCGGCGTATCGCGAATACGACGCCCGGTTTGGTCTGCCCCATCGAAGCCAGTGGCGCTCTCACTGCAACAGCCGTGACGCCATGCGTTGCTTGAAAGTGGGGTATGTATCGCCGGACTTCTACACGCACTCGGTGTGCCATTTTCTGGAACCCTTGCTGGCCCACCACGACAAGGGGATGGTCGAGGTGTATGCCTATGCCGAATGGATCTGTGAGGACGCGGTGACGGAGCGGTACAAGCGGTACGTGGATCGCTGGGCGCCGACGCGGGGACTGCCGGACGATGCCCTGGCCGAGCACATCCGCGCTGATGGCATTGATATCCTGGTTGACCTGGCCGGCCACACGGAACGACATCGGCTAGGCGTGTTCGCCCGCAAGCCCGCGCCAGTTTCGGTGAGTTGGCTGGGGTACGGCTATACCACGGGGCTGACCGCCATTGACTATTTTCTAACCGATGCGGTCTGTGCGCCGCCGGGCAGTGAGCCGTTGTTTGCCGAAGTGCCCTGGCGCCTGGCCACGCCGGGCTACGCCTACCGGCCGGCGGAGGGCATGGGCGACAGCAATTCCCTCCCGGCGCTGGCCAAGGGCTTCGTGACGTTCGGCACATTGAGCCGGTCGGTGCGGATCAACCATCGGACGATCCGGGTGTGGGCGGAGATTTTGAAGCGGGTGCGCGGGTCTCGGCTGGTGGTGGAGAGCCACGAATTCTGCGAGGTGGCGATGCAGACCGCGCTGGCGGAGACGTTTGCGGCCCATGGCATTGGCCGGGAGCAGTTGGAAATCGGCGGACATAGTCCCCCGTGGGAGGTGCTGCGCAACATGGATATTGGATTGGACTGTTTTCCGCATAACTCCGGCACGACGCTATGTGAAACGCTTTACATAGGAGTGCCCTTTGTGACTTTGCAAGGGCGCCCAAGCGTGGGGCGGCTGGGGAGCTCGATCCTGGAAGGGGTGGGGCATCCGGAATGGATCGCCAGGACGGAAGACGAGTACGTGGAGATCGCGGTGGCCCTCGCGGCAGATCTGACGAAACTCTCTGCCCTGCGGGCCGGGTTACGGAATGAGATGAAAACCAGTCCACTGATGGACGAGCCGGGGTTTGCGTGCAAAGTCGAAGCGGCGTATCGGGAGATGTGGACACGGTGGTGTGGGAGATGAATTGAGCCGCTGTACAGTCGGTGATTGAGGCGGGCTGTAGCCGTGGCCTTGTCATGGCCTAGAGCGCGAACCGAGCCAGCAATTCCGGTTCGAGAATAATGTAACCTTCCGGGTATCCCGCCGCCAGCAAGGTCTGTCTATCTCCGTCCGAGCCGGCGAGAATCAACACCGTCTGCTTGTCCGCAAGACTTTTCACGGAGTCATCAGGCAAGAGATACACAGGCAAATCGTGGCGGATTTCGTGGAGCAAGCGCATGACACTGGAGGCATCACTCACACGATACAGAAGCAGGCGCGTCAAACTGGTGCAGGCGTCAAAGGTCCCCACCACCGCCTGTACAGTGGCTTTCACAGATATCTCGTGTCTATATTCGGGCAGTTCTCCCACCGAGTTGACGCAGGAATATAACATACGCGCTAAGGTAGCATGGGCCCCGATAAAATCCTTGTACACATATGCCATTTTTCGAACGGCCACCCCCAGCCTGGAGAACACGAACGAGTCAATCATTTTTCTGGCTGTGTCGCGTTGGTCCTGCGGCACGGCAGGATACCCTAAGTTTCTGTATGCTCTGAGCAGGAAATACTCAAGCCCTCCACGAAAGAGATCCAATCCAGAGATAATCCCCGCGTCACCTTGATGCTCGATACTCGCTCCATCCGCAGACCTCTCTACATAGCGATAAAAGGGAGACGGCACGAATGCGATCTCGCCGCACTCCAGTAACCTGGCCAGGGCAACAAATGCCCAATAGAGTCTGCGAGTCGGATAGAGTGACTTGTGAAGCGCGTTCGTGCGGTAGATAGCAATCTCCGGGAAGATCCTTCGCTGAATGAGATAATTGAATACCTCTAGAGACTCGTTTTTCCCAAAGACCTTCGCTTCCCCCACATGGAAATCAAGATAAAGAGATTTTTTTGTGACATCGTCCCAGCCTTCCTGTGGAGCATAGCAGGCGGCAAGACGGGGCGTGCGCTCCATGTATTGGACGAGGGAGACGACGGCGTCCGGGATCAATCGATCGTCATCCGCCAGATAGAGCGCATAGTCCCCGGTCGCCATACGAAACGCGGCGATAAAGTTATTGTCCATCCCGACGTTACGCGCCTGCTGGACATACCGGACTTGCGCGAATTCTTTCTGCGCCCCCGCCACAACTGCGGCGGTGTCATCGGTGGAGCAGTTATCGGACACAATCACTTCACACTCAAAGGGCCATGTTTTGACACACGCGAGATGCGCCAGCGTCTGTTGAAGCAGTGTCGCCCGGTTATACGTGATGACGCAAATGCTCAGCGTCGGACGGCTCATGGCCACGAATCCTCTCGAGCTACCGGATGCGCTTCAAATAGCCGTCCGGCGCGACGGTAATCAGTAGCTTGTTGTGGATCGTTGCGTCTATCTCGAATTCCGGGTGCGATTTGAGCCATTGATGCACTGCTGTCTTCGGATTATTTCCTGGCCCCCAGGCGCGATCCACACACATTTCTTGAGGCATGTCTTCAATGACGGTGTCGAACACCACACAGTAGCTGCCGACACTGGTCAGCGGCGCATAGGCTTGCAGTTCAGCCAGCACATGATCGTGCGTGTGATTTGAGTCCAGGCAGACCAGCACACGCTGCTTGCCCGCTGCCTTGGCCTTGACCTGCTCGACAATCTCCGGCGCAATGCTGGATCCTTGGATCATTGAGATTCGCTTGAACATCGGGTGCGCCTCGATTGCCTCGCGGTTGTGGGACCGGATGTCGATGTCCACTCCCAGCACCTCGGCATTCCGGGGGCCACCGCAGGCGGCGTTCAGTTCCAGCATGGAGGCGGAAAAGATTAGCGAACCGCCATGGGCGATACCAGTTTCGATGATCATGTCGGGCTGGATTGACCAGATTAGTTCCTGCAGGGCGACGATGTCTTGCGGGTATTGGATGATCGGGCGGCCTAGCCAGGAGAAGTTGTAGGAGTATTTATATTTGGCGGTATCACGCACCCACGCAAATGAGTTTTCCCGCAGCTTGGTGTCGGAACCTAATTGGTTAATGTTTGATACGACTTGATCTTGATGATGCATCGGTAATTCCCTATCGTTTTTTAAGACCAACCAGGCGGACTGGTCCGAACTCACCGCAAAATGGTAGCCCCACCGCGAACCGGTGGTGAGCGTCGAAGTAGTCTGGATGAGCACCTGTTTCGGCGCAAATCTTTGAGTAGATCACCCTGCTTACCAGGTAATAAGCGCTACTTATATTAACTTCCTCTTCGACGGTAAACATGCCATCAACATAATCCAGAAGGCGTTGCCGCTCGAAGAAAAAGTTATGTTTACGTATGGAAATTTCCGGTAGGCCAAAATTTTTTCTTATCTGATTGAAATTGACTTGGCCCTCAATGAAGTTTTCGACCATCAGATAAACGCCACCAACGGCTAGAGCCTTATGGATATTGTTGATAGCGGTTTTCTGGAGAGCCCAGGAAGGAAGGTTGATGAGGCATCTGGTCGTGTAGATTAGGTCGAAAGAACGATGCAGTTCCTCGCAAATATCCAACTGGCCGAACTCGATGTTGGGCATCCCCCCGGAAGGAAGAACGCGCTTGGCATTCTCAACCATGGATGAGGAATAATCGAACCCGGAGAAAAACGCATTCGGAAATTTACTCGCAATCCGTACAGTTGTTCGGCCATCACCGCAGCCTACGTCAGCGATGAGGCTAGGGGAATACCTCTGTATGCGCTCGGATAGAACAGCGAACTCAATTTCGCGAAGATAAAAATCTTGCGTGGTTGATTGTGCGCTGGAATCTCCGGCCGCGCGGTCTTCCCAGTATTTTTTTATTTCTTCGAAGTTCATCACGATAACGACTTTCCGTCCAATCTCCTTGCCACGACATCTGCGACGCAATCCTGCTGCGCCAAAGTCATGTCGTGAAAACTCGGCAAATTGATTGCCCTTTGGGGAATATCCCAAGCGTGAATGTTCTCCGGCTGTGGCGTAAACATGGGTAGAGAGGACAACGGCCAGAACAACACGCGGGCATCGATATTTTCCTGCTGGAACCGCTCCATCAAGAGTTCTCGTGTCACGCCGCTCTTGGGCGCGAATACCACGGTAGGCATCCAAAATCCGTTGGTTGTGTCAGGTGGCTCTGGATTCATAGTGATGGTCGGTGCTTTGCCCAAGGACTTGAAGTAATACGCGAAGATTTCCCGCTTTCGCGTGATGAGCTCGTCAATGCGCTCTATCTGCGCACAACCAATCGCCGCCTGGATATTGGACATCTTGTATTTGAAGCCCACCATGTCGGGCCAGAACTCTTTAGTCTGGCCGCGAGTACGCCCATGGTTGGAACGGGTCAGCACCATTTCGTAGAGATCGGCGTCGTTGGTGACGAACATCCCGCCTTCACCGGTGGTGAGCGTTTTGGTGCCATGAAAGGAGAAACTGCCGAACTTGCCCATGCTACCGGCTTGATTGCCGTGGTACACCGAGCCAATGGCTTCTGCGGCGTCTTCGATGACTGGAATGCCGTGTTTTTTTCCGATGGCCAACAGTCGGTCCATGTCGCATAGGTTGCCGTATAGATGCACCGCAATGATGGCCTTGGTACGCGGCGTGATGGCCGCTTCGGCCAAGTCTGGGTCAATGCACCAGCTATCGGGTAGGATGTCCACGAGCACCGGTTTGGCACCGAGATATACAATGGGCGCCGCGGTGGCAATCCAGTTGGTGTCGGCCATGATGACTTCATCACCCGGTCCAATGCCCAGCGCAGAGAAACCCATGTGCAAGGCACCGGTACAGCTAGATGTGGCGATGGCGTATTTGACGCCCAGATGGGATTTGAAGGTCTCTTCAAAGCGATTGATATACTCGTAACATTTCTCACCCCAGCCGTTGCGAGCAGCATCGGTAGCATAAGAAACTTCCAACTCAGTGATGGAAGGTTTCGTGTAGGAGATACGGGAGGACATGATTTATCAATCTTGTTGCGCGTAGCGTACGTTAGCCCCATCAGCAATCAAAGCCGCATCCGCCGTCAGCAGAATGAAGCGATCTTGTCTTTCTCGAACGCATTGATATGTTGCATGCTGCTTGGCGAGCATTCAAGCCTTTTTCTGGACAAGCGTTGGGATGGACCGTGGAGTGCGTGAACTGCTCGAAGAGAGATCAAATGCGGCATAGGCGCGGTCTTTGGGTGAGGCCATGGACACAGCCAGTGGCCACTGTATGCCGAATGCCGGATCGTCCCACCGTACGCCTTTCGCGCATTCGGGATGATAGAACTCCGACATCTGATAGAAGACCTCGGTATGGTCCTCCAGCGTTTGGAACCCGTGGGCCACACCTTCGGGAATGTAGACCATCGTTTGATTCTCCGCCGTCAACTCTACCGCAATCCATTGTTGGAAGGTAGAGGAATCAACACGGAGGTCAAGGAGCACATCGTAGAGGGCGCCGCTGGTACAGCGCACCAGTCTGACTTCTTCATGGGGCGTGGCCTGGTAATGCATGCCGCGGAGCGTGCCTTTTTTCGCATTGAACGAAACACTGCACTGAACCAGGTTCGGGTTTAACCCGTGCTTCTCGAACTCCCGGCGGCAGAAGGTGCGCGCGAAGAAGCCGCGGTCGTCTTCGATCCGATCCGGCTCGATGATGAAGGCACCTTTCAGGTCGGTTTCGGTGAACCTCATGGCACGACTTCCACGCGGGGGACTGGCACCACGAACTGCCCGCCCCACTCTCGAATATAGGACATCTGCGCCATGATCTCATCCTTCAGGTTCCAGGGCAAGATGAGCAGGTAGTCGGGTTTCTCCTCCCGGATTTTCTCGGGCGGGAAAATGGGGAGATGCGTGCCAGGCAGCAACAGCCCTTGTTTGTGGGGGCTGCGGTCCACCGTGAAGGCCACATCGTCCGTTCCGATCCCGCAATAATTCAGCAGTGTGTTCCCCTTGGCCGGCGCGCCGTAGGCTGCTAGCCGCTTGCCTGACGTGCGCACCCCGCGCAACACCTCTAGGAGTCTGTGCCGCAGCGTGACCACCTGGTGACTGAATGCGCGATAGCGGTCGGGGTTCGTCAAGCCAGCCCTGTGTTCTGCTGCCAGCATCGCTGCCACGTTCGGAGAGAGGGGGTGTCGCCCCTGATGTCCGAGGAAGACGCGGAGTGAGCCGCCATGGATGGCTTGCGTGGACACATCGAACAGGTGAAGCCCGGCGCGCTCGACGAGAGTCCTGATCGCGGACAGCGAAAAGTAAAAGACATGCTCGTGATAGATCGTGTCGAAGGCGGTCCGGTCGAGGAGATCCCCCAGGTGCGGGAACTCGAAGACGGCGGCGCCGTCAGGCTTGAGGCAGGCCTTGACCGCCCGGAGAAACTCGTTGATCGCTGGCACATGGGCCAGCACGTTGTTGCCGACGATCACATCAGCCTGCCCGAACGTTCCTGTGATCTCTTCGCTCACCTCAGGCCCGAAGAAACGCGTGAGTGTGGGAATCCCCAGGTTCTCAGCCACAGCAGCGATGTTCCGCGCTGGTTCAATCCCCAGCACCCGAATCCCATTCTTCTGGAAATATTGGAGAAGATACCCGTCGTTGCTGGCGATCTCGAGGACCAGGCTCTCGGCTCCCAGGTGAAAGCGTTGCGTGAGCGATTCGGCCATGGCGCGGGCGTGGGTCAGGAAACTGTCGGAGTAGGATGAGAAATAAAGATAGTTGCTGAACAGATTTTCCGGCGGGACCCGCTCTGTCAACTGGACCAGGCGGCAGAGCGGACAGAAGGCCACGGCGAGGCGGCACGTCGTCTCGGGCAAATGGGCCTGCTCGGGTCGGATGTACGAATTCGCGAGGGGAGTCTTGCCGAGGTCCAGAAAGGGCTCGGGAAGTGCGCTGCCGCAGCCGAGGCACGTGGTCTCTCCGGACGTCATCCGTGCGACAGGGTCTTCAATCGAGACTCATAGTCCGCGATTTGCCCGGCGGTCGTCTTATACATGTCGGGGCGCGGCTCTGCGGATAGGGCCTGCTGATACCATGACACGGTCAGGCTGACCGTGTCCTCCAGATTCAAACGCGGGCGCCAGCCTAGGATGTGCCCCGCTTTGCTACAGTCCAGCTTGAGAAAATGAGTCTCATGGGGTTGGGTGTGGTCTGTACTTGCCTGCCGGCTTCCTTTCCCCCATATCCGGAAGACCATATCCGCCAGTGTCGCCACTGGCACAGCATCCTCATCCCGTGGCCCGAAGTTCCATGCCCCGGTCCATGGCTCGCGCTCGCGGTAGAGCCGCTCCGCCAGCATTAGATAGCCGTCCAGGGGTTCGAGAACATGCTGCCAGGGACGCACTGCCTCTGGGTTGCGGACGACCAATGGTTGATTCTGTTGCAAAGCCCGGACGGCATCGGGGACCAGCCGGTCTTCCCCCCAGTCGCCTCCGCCGATGACGTTCCCGGCGCGCGCGGACGCCACGGCAACCGGATTGTTCTTGTCGGAAAAATACGAGCGACGATAGGCCGAGGTAACCAGCTCGGCGCAGCCTTTGCTCGCGCTGTAGGGATCGTGCCCACCCATGGGGTCGTCCTCCCTGTAGCCCTCGATCCGTTCCACGTTTTCATAGCATTTGTCGCTGGTCACCACGATCACCGCCCGCACAGAAGGAGTGCGACGGACGGCATCCAACAGGTGGACGGTCCCCATGACGTTCGTGGCAAAGGTGTCAATCGGGTTCTGGTACGAGCGTCGGACGAGCGACTGGGCGGCCAAATGAAACACGATTTCTGGCTGAGACTGCTGCAGGACACAGGTCAACGCATCCTGGTCACGAACATCGGCGATGACGGATCGGAGTCGGTCGCTGAGACTGCACACATTGAAAAAACAGGGGTCGGTGTCCGGCTTCAAGGCGTAGCCAACGACCTCGGCGCCCATGTCCAGCAACCAGGTGGACAGCCAGCCTCCCTTGAAGCCGGTGTGGCCTGTTACGAGGACCTGTTTCTTGTTCCAGAATCGCCGGTCAACCATCTTAACCTGGATTATCCATGAATGCCGTGGCGAAACAGTCGAGGCCGAAGTTCGCCGTGGCTTCTCGCAAGTGAGGACGACGCAGGCATACTTGCAGTATGTCGAGGAGACCGAACGAGAAAAGCCGCGCTGGGCGAGAGAATCGGCTGTTGCAGTAGGTGTTCATGGATAATCCAGGTTAACGCCATGCCGCCCAGGGCGCGTTGCCGGTACGCCACAGCTCGTTGAGCACCGTCGTTTCCCGATAGGTGTCCATACACTGCCAGAACCCCGCGTGCTGATAGACGGCCAGTTCTTTCATAGAGGCCAGCTTGGCCAGCAGCCCCTGCTCCAAACTCTCTGTGTCTCCGGCGAGGAACTCAAGCACTGGACGCTGGAAGACCATAAACCCGCCGTTGATCCAGCCTTCATGGACCTGCGGTTTTTCTTGGAACAGGCTGACCATACCGTTGGCGATGGACAATTCGCCGAATCGAGACGCGGGATGCACGGCGGTCACCGTTGCCAATTTGCCGTGTTGCGCATGGAAGGCGAGCAGGTCGTTGAGGTTGATATCGGCGACGCCATCGCCATAGGTGACCAGGAAGCGCTCGCCGAGATAGGAGGCCACACGTTTGAGCCGTCCACCGGTATTGGTGTGCTCGCCGGTGTCCGCCAACGTGATTTTCCAGCCCGTCTCCGTATGGGCATTGTGAATGGTCATATCGTGGGTGCCTAATGTGACCGTGACATCCCGATTGCGAATCTCGTAATTCAAGAAGTAATCTCGGATCATGTCTCCTTTATAGCCGAGACACAGCACGAACTCGTTCAATCCGTAGTGGGCGTAGCTTTTCATGATGTGCCACAGGATGGGCCGTCCGCCAATTTCGACCATGGGTTTGGGACGAAACTCCGTTTCCTCCCGCAGGCGAGTCCCCAACCCTCCGGCCAGAATCACCGTCTTCATGACCATTGCCATCCTCCTATGGCTCCTAACTGGTGGTCGGCGGGACGCGGCATGAAAGTTTAGCTGGTAACTGGGCGCAGCATTAATGTAGGATAACACCCAAGTTTCTGGCAGTCTAGCACAAACACAAGTACAGGTCAGATGATATGCCAAGCTTGGATGAAGTTCTGAGTCTCGCCTTGCAGCATCACCAGGCCGGGCGTCTGCCGGAAGCCGAGGCGCTGTATCGGCAGATTCTGCAGGTCCAGCCCGACCATCCCAAAGCGCTGCATCTGTTAGGCATGATTGCGTATCGAGCCGGCAAGCACGAGATGGCCGTGGAGTATGTCACGCGGGCGATTGCGCTGAATCCCGGTGTGGCCGAATTCCACAACAATCTTGGGGTGGTCTATCTCGAGTTGGCAAAAATTGAGGAGGCGTCGCGCCATCTCAACAGGGCGCTGCAACTCCAGCCGGGTTATGCGGAGGCGCATTACAACCTGGGCAACCTGTTGGGGCAAGAAGAGAAATTTGAGCAGGCGGTGGGGCAGTATCGGAAGGCGATAGCACTGAAGCCTGATCATACGGGCGCATACAACAACCTGGGATTGATTTTACACGGGCAACGCAAGCTGGCAGAGGCGATGGCGCAGTATCAGCAGGCCTTGGCCATCCAACCCGCGTTGGCGGAGGCGCACAACAATCTGGGTATGACGCTTGCGGATCAGGGCCGCCTGGCAGAGGCGATGACGCACTACCAGCAGGCCCTGGCCATCAAGCCCGCGTTTGCGGAGGCGCACGGCAACCTGGGGAATGCGTTCAGAGATCAAGGCCGGCTGGTGGAGGCGGTCGTGCAGTACCGTCAGGCACTGGCGCTCAGGCCGGACCTGGCGGAGGCGGAAAGCCAGTTGATGCATCAATTGCAGCACCTATGCGAGTGGACGGGGCTGGAGGTGCTATTCGATCGGCAAAGACAACTTGTCCAAGAGAAAACGCACCCCAAGATTCCTCCGTTTACATTGCTGGCGATTCCCAGTTCGGCAGCAGAACAACTGGTGTGTGCGCGCACTTATGCTGCCAGTCGTTTCTCATCCTGTGCCACGCTGCGGGAACAGCTCAGGTTTAATTTTGTGCGTGCGCCCAAGCCCACACTTCGGATAGGCTATTTATCGGCTGATTTTCGTCAACATGCCACGGCCTACTTGATGGCCGAGTTGTTTGAGTTGCACGACCACACCAGATTTGCGGTGTTCGCCTATTCCTATGGGCCGGATGACGGCAGTGCGATGCGCAAGCGGATTGGCAATGCCTGCAACCGGTTTGTGGACAGCGCGGCGGAGTCCTTCGTGGAGACTGCCCGGCGCATCTACGAGGACAGGATTGACATCCTGGTGGACCTGAAAGGTCACACGCATGCGGCGCGCACCGAAATCGTTGCCTGGCGGCCTGCGCCCATCCAGGTGAACTACTTGGGCTATCCCGGCACGATGGGCGCAGATTTCGTGGACTATCTCATCACCGACCGATTCATCACGCCCCCTGAGCACGCGCCGTTCTTTTCGGAGCAGCTTGTGTATCTGCCGGACTGCTACCAGATCAATGATCGTCAGCGTGTGATTGCGACGCCGGCGTTGACACGGGCGGAGTGTGGGTTGCCCGAGGAGGGCCTGGTCTTGTGCTGTTTCAACAACGCCTACAAGATTATGCCTGCTGTTTTTGACATCTGGATGCGGGTGCTCACGACAATCCCTGGCAGTGTGTTGTGGCTGCTGGAGGCGAACAGTGAGGCTGCCGCCAATCTACGCCGTGAAGCGACGGCCCGGGGCGTCGCGCCGGACCGGCTCGTCTTTGCGCCACGACAGCCCCTCGCGCAGCATTTAGCCCGTCATGGCCAGGCCGACCTGTTCCTCGATACCTGGCCGTACAATGCGCATACCACCGCCAGCGATGCGCTGTGGGCGGGTCTGCCGGTGCTGACCTGCGCGGGCGAGACGTTTGCGTCGCGGGTGGCTGGGAGTCTGCTGACGGCCGTGGGGTTGCCGGAACTGATCACGCATTCCCTTGCGGAATATGAAGCGGCCGCGATGCGCCTGGCCCGTCATCCGACCGAATTGGCCGGCTTACGGCGACGGTTGGAGACCAACCGCTTGACGACCCCGCTGTTTGACAGCGAGCGGTTTACCAGACATATCGAGCGGGCCTATCGTCTGATGTGGGAACGGTATGTGAGCGGGGAGGCGCCCCAAGCGATTGAGGTGCCGGCCTTGTCTTTGGCGAAGAAGAGACCTGTCAAGCGGCGTCCCACAGGTCCAGTCTGATGGTTGCCTCGACGATGGTTGTCCGATAGAAGTACTTGTCATGGTATCGCTCCCTAACGCATTTCACACAGCGTTGACGCACCACCAGGCCGGGCGCCTGCCGGAGGCGGAGGCGCTGTATCGGCAGATTTTGCAGGGTCAGCCTAATCATCCCGATGCCCTGCATCTCCTGGGCGTGCTTGTGCATCAAGCCGGCAAGCACGAGATGGCCGTGGAGTATATCAGTCGGGCAATTGCGCTCCAGCCGGCGGCGGCGGCCTATCACAGTAACCTCGGGGAGGTCTACCGGGCACTCGCGAGGCTGAACGAGGCGGCAGCGTCCTTTCGACAGGCGTTGGCGCTTAACCCGGTTTCGGCTGAAGCCATGAACAACCTGGGCGCCGTCTTGCAAGCGCAGGGCAAGTTGGACGAGGCGATCGCGCAGTACCGGCAGGCGTTGGCGCTCAAACCCGAATATGCCGATGCGCACAACAACGTCGGCAGTGCGTTGTTGGCCCAAGACAAGCTGGAGGAAGCGGCGACGCATTGCCGTCAGGCACTGGCGCTCAATCCATCCCATGCAGGGGCGCACAATAATCTGGGTATTATTTTACAGCAGGAAGGCCTCCTGTCTGAGGCGGTCGCGCAATATGGGCAGGCGTTGCGGCATGACCGCACGCTTGCGTCGGCCCATGCCAATTTAGGCTCTGCGCTGCAAGCGCAGGGCAAGATGCAGGAGGCGGTAGAGGCCTACCGCCAGGCCATTGCAGCCAGTCCCGCCGATGCTGATGTCTATTCCAGGCTGGGCGACGCGCTTCAAAAACAGGGCAAACCTGATGAAGCGGCCCAAGCCTATCAACAAGCCATGGCCCTGCAGTCAGGCGATGGGCTACGCATCAAGCTGGCTACGATCCTGCCGGTGATTATGGGTTCCAAGCGTGAGATGACGGCGATCCGCCGGAAGTTCGAGCAGAGCATTTCCGCATTGCTGAAGGAGTCGCTGAGTATCAGTGACCCGGCGAGAGAAATGGGGCGAACCAACTTTTATCTGGCGTATCACGGGCGCAATGACCGTGCGCTGCAGGTCAACATTGCGCGCCTGTATGAACGCGCTTGCCCGTCGCTGCTCTATACGTCGCCGCATTGTCTGGCCGTCCCGCCCACCAAGCCATCCGGCAAGATCAAAATCGGTTTTGTCTCGCGATACTTCCGGAATCACAGTGTCGGCAAAGCCGCTCGGGGTGTCCTCGCCCATTTGTCCAGGGAACAGTTCAGCGTGACGGCGATTTTCGTGCCGCCGGTCGCTCGGGACGAGATCGCCACCTTCGTTCAGCAGCGAGCCGATCACACGATCATCCTGTCGCGAGGCTTGCAGGCCTCGCGACAGCGGATTGCGGAGGAGGCGTTCGATATCCTGTTTTACCAGGATGCGGGGATGGACCCCTTCGCCTACTTCCTTGCCTTTTCGCGGTTGGCGCCGGTGCAATGCGTGTTTTTCGGACATGCGGTGACGAGTGGCATACGCAACCTGGATTATTTTATCTCCTCGGAGAACATCGAGCCGAGCAACGCCCAGGATCATTACAGCGAACGACTCATCACGTTGAAGTCGCCGTGCGCGTACTACTACAAGCCGGATGTGCCGGCTGTGCTCAAGCCGAGGCGCGCGTTCGGGTTTGATGAGGCCGACCACCTGTATGTATGTCCACAGAGCTTCTTCAAGTTCCATCCTGATTTTGACGCGCTTCTCGCAGGCATCCTTGCGGCCGATGTTCGTGCGCGCGTGATACTGAAAGCCGGCGCCGAGCCGTATTGGACCACTTTGCTCCTGCAACGGTTCAAGCGGACCATGGGGCCTCTCATGGACCGCATGACGGTCCTGCCGTGGCAATCTGATGCCGACTTCATCAATCTTATGGCCGTGTCCGATGTCATGCTGGATCCCCTCCATTTCAGCGGTCTGACAACCAGCCTGGAGGCCTTTGCGGTGGGGACGCCGGTTGTGACGCTGCCGGGCGCGTTCCAGCGTGGGCGGCTCACTTTCTCGCTATACAACGCCATGGGGATGCACGATTGCGTGGCCGACAGTCTGGCGCAGTATATTGAAATCGCCGTCCATTTGGGGACGGATCCTGTATTCCGCGACGCGATCAAGCGAAAAATTCTGGCGCGCAATCACGTGCTGTATGAAAATCACGCCGTGATCAGGGAATATGAGCAGTTCTTTGTGACGGCGCTGGAGGAGTCGCGGGTTTGAACAAAGAAGAAGGCGGTGTCCGTCGGCGGGTCCAAGAAACGTCGGGTGTCCGCCGATAAGGCGTAACGATGGCGACCATTCCTGAAGCCTTGAATTTCGCCCTGCAGCACTACCATGCTGGTCGTTTGCCGGAGGCGGAGGCGGTCTACCAGAAGGTATTGCAGGCCCATCCCGATCATCCGGGAGCGTTGTACATGTTAGGCATCATCGCCTATCAAGTCGGCAAGCACGCGATGGCCGTGGAGTACGTCACGCAGGTGATCGCGCTCAATCCTGGGGTGGCCGAATTCCACAACAATCTCGCGGTGGTCTATCTCGAGTTGGCCCAGATCGAGGCGGCACATCGCCATCTCAACAAGGCACTGGAACTCCAGCCGGGTTATGCGGAGGCGCACTACAACCTGGGCAACCTGTTGGGCAAAGAAGAGAAATTTGAGGAGGCGGTGGCGCAGTACCGGCAGGCGACAGCACTCAAGCCTGAGTATGTGGACGCATATAATAATCTGGGCGTTGCGCTGTGGTCCCAGGGGAAGCTGGATGAGGCGGTGGCCTCCTGCCGCCACGTGTTGGCCCTCAAGCCAGATTTTTCCATGGCGCACAACACCCTGGCGGCGATGCTCAAGGATCAAGGCAAGTTGGTGGAGGCCGTGGCCTCCTGCCGCCAAGCACTGGCCCTCAAACCGGACTACGCCGACGCCCACCAACAGCTCTCCACCTTGTTGGCATATCTCTCGGATTATCGTCAGGTTGTGCTGGAAAGTGATACGGCATTGCAGCTCAAGCCAGACTCGGCTGAAATCTGGGAGCAACGGCTCTATGCGTTCTCGTACCACCCCAACCTGTCTGCGGAAGACATTTACGGAGAATTTGTCCGTTGGGGTGATCGGTACCCATCTCCCATGCTGGATTTCTCGTCGCATAACCGTACGCTTGGACGTCGCCTACGGGTGGGGTATGTGTCCCCGGATTTTCGTCGCCATACCTCCCGTTTTTTCTTTTGGCCTCTGTTTGCCAACCACGATCATGCTGTCGTGGAGTTGTATGCCTATTCCAACGTCAGGTTGGAGGATGATTTCACCAGGCAGTTCAAGGGGCAATTTGACCACTGGCGTAACATTCGGGGGCGAGCGGACGGGGAGGCGGCCCAGATGATCCGCCAGGACGGGATCGATATCCTCGTGGACTGCTGCAACCATATGAAGGATGAACGGCTGGGAGTTTTTGCCATGAAACCGGCGCCCATCCAGGTCACCTGGCTGGGTGCCGCCTGGACGACCGGCTTGAACATGGTGGACTATGTCCTGTCAGATCCGTATATGGCTCCACAGGGAACCTTGACGAGGGAAACCATCATCCGGCTGCCCCATGCCTTTTTTGCCTACCGTCCTCCTGAGAAGACGGCGGAGATTGCAGCCCCCCCCTGTTTGAAGAACGGGTACATCACCTTTGGCTACTCGGGTCGAACGGAACGATTGAACCACCGGACCTTCCGGGTGTGGGGAGAGATCTTGCGGCGGATTCCCCGCGCCCGGCTGATTCTTGACTTCGCTCCATTTGCCGATCTGCCGACCCAAGAGCATTACCGACGCTTTCTGATACAGCAGGGGGTGGATATTCTCCGGGTGGTGATGCGCAAGAGCGCCAATATTTTTGAGGGGCTGAATGACATTGACATGTTGCTGGACAGTTTTCCCCACAATGGGGGCACGATGCTGATTGATGCCTTGTGGATGGGGGTGCCGGCCCTGACCTTAGCGAGCCGTCCGCCGGTCGGGCGGATCGGCGCCAGCATGATGATGAACCTGAGCTTGCCGGAGTGGGTGGCCGAAAGCGAGGCGGACTATATCACCAAGGCATGCACATTGTCCGCTCATCCCGATGCGCTTGCGGAGCTTCGGTTCGGTATGCGGCGACGGATGCAGAATTCACCGTTGATGGACGGGGTCGGGTTTGCTCGTGCGGTAGAGGCGGCCTATCGGGACATGTGGACGCGGTGGTGTGGGAGTGAGGCCTGATCCATGGCCACGATTCCCGATGCCCTTGCTCTTGCCCTGCAGCATCACCAGGCCGGGCGCCTGACTGAGGCGGAGGCGCTGTACCGGAAGATTCTTCAAGCCCAGCCCAATCATGCCGATGCGCTGCATCTCCTGGGTGTGATGGCCCATCAAGCCGGCAAGCACGAGATGGCTGTCGAGTATATCGTTCGGGCGATCGCGCTCCAGCCGACGGCGGAGTATCACAACAACATGGGGACGGTCTATCGGGCGATGGGCAAGCTGGACGACGCGGTGGCCCAGTACCGACAAGCGCTCGTCTGCCGACCAGCGTATGTGCAGGCGGCCTACAACCTGGGAACTGTCTTGAAGGCGCAGGGCAAGCCGACTGAGGCGGAACCGTTGTACCGACAGGCGCTGGCGCTGAAGTCGGATGATGCCCAGATCTGCTGCAAGCTGGGCGACGTCTTGAAGGCGCAGGGCAAGCTGGAGGAGGCCGTGGCGCAGTACCGCCAGGCGCTGGCCCTGAATGCAGGCTTGCTCGAAGGCCACAATAACCTTGGTGTGGCGCTCGCAGAGCAGGGCAAGTTTGGCGATGCAGAAGCCTGCTATCGCCAGGCGCTGGCGCTCCAGCCGGCCTGTGCGGAGGTTCGCAACAATCTGGCGAACGCGCTCCGGGAGCAAGGCCGTCCACGTGAGGCCATTGTGGAGTTTCGCCACGCGCTGGCGCTGAAGCCGGATTGTGCAGAGGCCTGCTATAACCTGGGTTTGACGTTGGGAGAACAGGGCGACCTCCACGAGGCGGTAGCGCTCTGCCGACAGGCGCTGGCGCTGAAGCCGGACTACGACGACGCAGAGAACCGGCTGATGTACTATGTGCAGCATCTCGGCGAGTGGAAGGACCTGGAGGCCTTGATTGCGCGGCAGAAGCAGCGTCTCCAGGCGCAGCCCGCTCCCAGGTTGTCCCCCTTTACGTTTCTGGCCATCCCGACATCCGCCGCAGAGCAGTGGACGTGCGCACGGAACTGGGCCGCCACCTTCGCCCCCTATGCGTTGCAGCGAGACCAGATGGGATTTTGTTTTACCAGGACTCCCAAGCTGCGGCTGCGGGTTGGGTACCTGTCATCGGATTATTATGAGCATGCCACGGCGTATTTGATGACCGAGTTATTCGAGCTGCATGACCGTGCGCGTGTGGATGTGACGGCGTATTCCTATGGCAAGGACGATGGGGGTGCCATGAGACAGCGTCTGGTCGCCGGATGCGATCGGTTTGTGGACGTGCAGGGCGCGTCATTCCAGGAGGCGGCCCGGCAGATCTATGAGGATCGCATTGATATTTTGGTCGATCTGAAAGGGTACACGAAAGGCGCTCGCACAGGGATTCTTGCGCTGCGGCCTGCGCCCATCCAGGTGAACTACTTGGGCTATCCCGGCACGATGGGCGCGGATTTCGTGGACTATCTCATCACCGACCGCTTCATCACGCCCCCTGAGCGCGCGCCGTTCTTTTCGGAGCAGCTTGTGTATCTGCCGGACTGCTACCAGATCAATGATCGTCAGCGCCCGCTTGCGGCGCAGACGCCGACCAGGGCAGCCTGTGGGTTGCCTGCGAAGGGCTTTGTGTTTGGGTGTTTCAACAGCACATACAAGATCACGTCGGAGGTCTTTGCGGTGTGGATGCGTGTGTTGGGCACGGTGCCGAGTGCGGTGCTCTGGTTGTATGAGGGCAATCGTGTGGTGATGGCCAATCTGCGGGGGGAAGCGCAGGCCAGGGGGATTGATCCGGCCCGCCTTGTGTTTGCGCGGCCCTTGCCGCGCGATCAGCATTTGGCACGGGTGCGGTGCGCGGATCTGTTGCTGGACACCCTGCCGGTGAATGGGCACACGACCGCCAGTGATGCGCTGTGGGCGGGCCTGCCGGTGCTGACCTGTGTCGGGGAAACATTGGTGTCGCGGGTGGCCGGGAGCCTGCTGACTGCCATTGGGCTGCCGGAACTGATTACCACGTCATTGGCAGACTATGAAGCGCTGGCCGTGCGTTTAGCGCGGCGTCCGGATCAATTGGCCGGCTTACGGCGACGGTTGGCGCGCAACCGCTTGACGGCCCCGCTGTTCGACAGCGAGCGGTTTACCAGACATATCGAGCGGGCCTATCGTCTGATGTGGGAGCGCTATGTGAGCGGGGAGGCGCCCCAAGCGATTGAGGTGCCGGCCTTGTCTTTGGCGAAGAAGAGACCTGTCAAGCGGTGTCCCACAGGTCCAGTCTGATGGTTGCCTCGAAGATGGTTGTCCGATAGAAGTACTTGTCATGGTATCGCTCCCTAACGCATTTCACACAGCGTTGACGCATCACCAGGCCGGGCGTCTGCCGGAGGCGGAGGCGTTGTATCGGCAGATTCTGCAGGGTCAGCCGAATCATCCCGACGCGCTACATCTCCTGGGTGTGATGGCCCATCAAGCCGGCAAGCACGAGATGGCTGTCGAGTATATCGTTCGGGCAATCGCGCTCCAGCCGACGGCAGCGGCCTATCACAGCAACCTCGGGGAGGTCTATCGGGCACTCACGAGGCTGGACAAGGCGGCAGCCTCTTTGCAGCAGGCGTTGGTCCTCCAGCCGGCCTCGGCTGAAGCGAGGAACAACCTGGGCGCTGTCTTGCAAGCGCAGGGCAAGCTGGACGAGGCGATCGCGCAGTACCGGCAGGCGTTGGCGCTCAAACCGGCCTACCCCGAGGCGCACAACAATCTTGGGAATGTGCTGAAGAAGCAGGGCAAGCAGGTGGCGGCGGCGGCGCAGTACCGGCAGGCGATTTTGCACAAGCCCGATTACGCAGAGGCCTACAACAATCTGGGCGAGGTTTTGGCTGAGGAGGACAAATGGGAAGAGGCGGTCGCGCAGTACCGGCGGGCCGTCGCACTGAAGCCGGTCTATGCGGAAGCCTATTATAACTTGGGTAATGCGTTGAAAGCGCAGGGGAAGTTGGAGGAAGCGATCGAGTGCTATTGCAAGGCGCTCAGCGTCAACCCTGACCTTGCTGAGGCGCACTGGAACAAAGCCCTGACGTTGCTTCGAACCGGCAACTTTATGGAGGGTTGGAGAGAGTATGAGTGGCGCTGGCAATGCGCTCAGAGCAAAGCGAGTCAACGAGATTTTTCTCAGCGCCTGTGGGACGGACAGGACCTTGCGGGACAGACCATTCTCCTTCATGCCGAGCAGGGCTTTGGTGATACGGTCCAGTGCATTCGCTATGTGCCGCTTGTGGCGAAACGAGGGGGCCAGGTCATCGTTGAATGTCAGCCGGAATTGAAGTCCCTGTTCGAGTCTGGCGTACAAGGGATGACAGGCATTGTGGCAAGAGGGGGCCGGCTTCCTGATTTTGACGTGCAGGCGCCGTTCTTGAGCCTGCCGCTGATCTTTGAAACGACCATAGACAGCATCCCAGCGAAGGTACCCTATATCGTCCCGAGTCCGAAGCGTGTCACGGTATGGCATGTCAAGCGTGAGCTCCAAGGGGACACGTTCAAGATCGGTTTGGCATGGGCAGGACTGTCATCACACCAGAATGACCGGAGTCGTTCCTGTCCCTTGAAGATGTTGGCCCCGCTTGCAACGGTGCGCGGCGTGACTTGGTATAGTCTTCAAAAGGGAGAGGGGGCGAGCCAGGCAGCCGATCCGCCTGAAGGCGTGACCCTCATTGACATGACGGCGGAGCTGACTGATTTTACCGAGACGGCTGCGCTTATGAGTCATCTTGATCTCGTGATCTCCGTGGATACCGCTGTGGCGCATTTGGCAGGCGCCATGGGGAAACCGGTCTGGACCCTGCTGCCTTTTGTGTCGGATTGGCGATGGCTGCTCAATCGAGACGACAGTCCATGGTATCCTACCATGCGTTTATTCCGCCAGAAATCTCCGGGCGACTGGCACGGAACGGTTGCGTGCGTGGTCGAGGCGTTGCAGAACATGGTTCGCCGAAGGAATGCATATGGGCATGCTGGCGCGCTTTAATCTTTCCTTGCTGAAACGGGAGATCGGGCTTAACACCGTGTACGAAACGGGAACGGGGCACGGGAACTCGTTGCTCTGGGCGCACCGCAGCGGTATTGAACACTTGATCTCTATCGAGCAAGATCCAGGGACATGGCAGGTGGCGCAAGCCAATCTGAAGGATGTCCCAAGGGCCCAGTTGCTGCAAGGCGACAGCATGGCGCTCATCAACGCCATTCCCGCAAAGGCCCAAGCGCCGCGGCTGATTTTTTTGGACGCGCATTTTACCGGCGGCGCCGATTTCAAAGGGATGTCGGCATATATGCAGTCGCTCAAAGACCCGAGATCGTTTCCTGTGCTGGATGAGTTGCGCGCGCTGGCCACCAAAGGTTTCACGCAGGATTGGATCATTATGGACGACGCGCGGTTATACGTTGATGGCCTGTTTGCTCTGGGTGAATGCCCTGATTGGGCGCGCCAGTGGGGGCAGCGGGGGCAGTTGGATGCCTGTCTGGCCTTGTTTGCTGCCGGCCATGATGCGCATCTGCTGCGCCAAGACCAAGGGTACTTCATCTTGGTGCCCAAGCACAGCAAGGTGGATTTGCGTGATGTAGTGCGTGTGCTGCCTGGCGATCCACCTGGCAACGGCGTGCTCCAATTTGTGCCCAATGTCCCCGGGGTCACTTCGATTTCCATACAACGGCGCATCGCCGATCATCGCTTTGCGACGCGCTATTTTGTGGGCCATGGCCTTGATGTGGGCGGTGGCATTGATTCCTTGGCCCTGTTTCGAGAGTTTTTTCCCTTGGCGAAAACCATTAGCCGCTATGACATGGAACACGGTGACGCGCAACTGCTCAAAAACGTGGATGACCAGGCATTTGATTTTCTGTACTCGTCGCATTGCTTGGAGTATGTACGCGACGCAAAAGAGGCGCTTTTCAACTGGTTGCGCATTGTGAAACCCGGCGGGCATCTGGTGGTGCAGGTACCCGATGAAGACTTATACGAACAGGGCCACTGGCCGTCGCGCTTGAACGCTGACCACAGACTGACCTTCACGATCAACAAACCCCAATCGTGGTCGCCGGTGTCTGTCAATGTGCTCAAGTTGCTTCACGGTTTCGCAGCCCAGGCACAAATCATTTCGCTCGGGCTGATGGATCAGGGGTATCGCTATAGCCTCACAAGCTGTGGCTTTGACCAAACCCGAACGCCCTTGGCTGAGTGCGGGATTGAGTTTGTGCTGAAAAAACTTGCCCCCGTCGGTCAGATGACGCTGCGCTAATCGAGGCGTTTCACCGGAAGAGTTAAAGGAAGCGCCGCTGGTGCTCAAAATCGCGTTTCTTGACCCCAGCCCGATTGATTATGTTGTGGCGACGCCGCGCGTCCAGCCACTCGGCGGCTCCCAATCATCGTTGTGTTACCTGGCAGAGGAACTGACTAAGCGCGGGCATGTGGTGGCACTGTACAACAACACGAAGACGCCTGGGGAGTTTCGCGGGGTGAAGTGCTTCACTATTACGGAGGCGCCTCTCGCCTGGTATGCCCAGTACGATGCGGTGGTGATCCTGAACTCGGGAGCGCCTCAGATCGCCCGACAGATCCGTAGCGCGGTGGGGGCGCGAACGCGGATACTGCTTTGGATGCAGCACAATCCTGATCAGCCCGCCGCGCAGCCCCTTGCCGATCCGGCTTCGCATGACGCCTGGGACGGCCTGGTCATGGTCAGCGGTTGGCAGGCGGAGTTCTACCGGCAGGCGTTCGCGGTCTTTCCTGCGCGCATGACAATCATTGGCAACGCCATCGGGCCGGTCTTTGAGAATCTCTGCGCGGATACAGAGGCGCTTGCCGCACAGAAGCCGTGGCCGCCGGTCTTGTGCTATACGAGTACGCCGTTTCGGGGACTGGATGTGCTGTTGGAGGCGTTTCCCAGGATTCGCGCCGCCATTCCTGGCACGACACTCAAGGTCTATTCAAGTATGAGCGTGTATGGGGTGGCGGATTCCTATGACGCGCTCTATGCGCAGTGCCGCGCGACGGAGGGCGTCGAATACATTGGCTCGCTGGCCCAGTCCTCGCTGGCGAAGGCGCTGATCACGACGACGTGCCTGGCGTATCCCAATACCTTTGCGGAGGGATATTGCATCGCCGTTCACGAAGCCATGGCGGCCGGCTGCATCGTCATTACGAGCGACCTGGGCGCCCTGCGTGAAACGACGGCTGGGTTCGCGCATCTGCTGGCGCTGCCGTCCGAGAAAGCCCGACATGCGGAACGCTACGCGGAGTTCGCCGTCGCCGTCCTAGAAAAATTCAGATCGTCCCCGTCCGAGTACGCGGCATGGCTTCAGCAGCAGGTACGCTTTGTCCATCAGACGGAGACCTGGGCGATCCGGGCGCGTGAGTGGGAGGCCTGGCTGACCGCCATGGTGGCGGGCGCGGGGACCGTGACGACGGCCGCGTCGGACCTGTTTGCTGCGGCCCTCCAGCACCACCAGGCCGGGCGCGCACAAGAAGCGGAGGCGCTCTACAGGCAGATTTTGCAGGGTCAGCCTAATCATCCCGACGCGCTGCATCTCCTGGGCGTGCTTGCTCATCAAACCGGCAAGCACGAGATGGCCGTGCAGTATATCAGTCGGGCAATCGCGCTCAAGCCAGCGGCGGCGGCATATCACAGCAACCTCGGGGAGGTCTACCGGGCACTCGCGAGGCTGAACGAGGCGGCAGTCTCTTTGCGCCAGGCGCTGGCGCTCCAGCCGGCCTCGGCTGAAGCGAGGAACAACCTGGGCGCCGTCTTACAAGCGCAGGGCAAGCTGGACGAGGCGATCGTGCAGTACCAGCAGGCAGTGGCGTTCAAACCCGATTACGCGGAAGCATACAACAACCTTGGCACTGCTTTTGCTGATGAGGGCAAATTTGACGAGTCGGTCGCGCAGTACCAGCGAGCGGTCGCGCTGAAGCCAGCCTATACGGAAGCCTACTATAACTTGGGTAACGCATTGAAAGCGCAGGGCAAACTGGACGAGGCGGTCGCGCAGTACCAGCGAGCGGTCGCGCTGAAGCCGAACTATGCGGAGGTCTACAACAACCTAGGTATTGCGCTGGCGGAGCAGGGTCAACTGGGTGAGGCCATTGTTCACTATCAGCAGGCGTTGGCGCTTCGGCCAGCCTATGCCGAGGCGTATAACAACTGGGGCCTTGCGCTGCAAGCGCAGGGCAACTTCGAGGACTCCTTGGCGCAGTTCCGGCAGGCGATCATGCACAAGTCCAATTACGCAGAGGCCTACAACAACCTGGGCAGCGCATTGAAGGCGCAAGGCAAGCAGGAGGAGGCGGTGACGCAGTATCGGCAGGCGGTGGCGGTTCGTCCGGCGTACCCGGTGGCACACAACAACTTGGGCGTGATGCTCAGTGAGCAGGGGAAACAGGAGGAGGCGGTGTCGCACTATCGGCGGGCGTTGGCGCTTCAGCCGGCCTGTGCGGAGGTCTATAACAATCTGGGCAACGCGCTGAAGGCGCAGGGCAAGCTGGACGAGGCCGTTGTCCAGTACTGGCAGGCGCTGGCGCTCAAACTGGATTTTGCGGAGGCCTACAACAATCTGGGTATTGCGCTGATGAGGCGCGGTCAACTGGGTGAGGCGATTGTTCACTACCAGCAGGCGTTGGCGTTGAGACCAGCCTATGCCGAGGCATACAACAACTGGGGCCTTGCGCTGCAAGAGCAGGGCAACTTCGAGGGCTCCTTGGCGCAGTTCCGTCACGCGCTGGCGCTCAAGCCCGACTATGCCGATGCGCACGGTAATCTTCTGTTTACGCTGAATTATCACCCGGACAAAAGCGGCGAAGAGATTTTTGCGGCGTATCGCGCTTACGACGTTCGGTTTGGGTGGCCTCATCGGGGGCACTGGCGTCCGCACAGCAACAGCCGTGACGCCACGCGTCGCTTGAAAGTGGGGTATGTCTCGCCGGATTTCTGCCGACATTCGGCGCGGCATTTTCTGGAACCCTTGCTGGCCCATCACGATAAGGGGGCGGTCGAGGTCTATGCCTATGCCGACTGGGCTCGGGAGGATGCCGTGACGGCACAGTACCAGGGATATGTGGACCACTGGCTGCCGACCAGGGGGCTGCCCGATGACGCCATGGCCGAGCGTATTCGCGCTGATGGCATTGATATCCTGGTGGATCTGGCCGGCCACACGGAACGACATCGGCTAGGCGTGTTTGCCCGTAAGCCGGCGCCCCTGTCGGTGAGTTGGCTGGGGTACGGCTATACCACAGGGCTCACCGCCATTGACTATTTTCTAACCGATGCGGTCTGTGCGCCGCCGGGCAGTGAGCCGTTGTTTGCCGAAGTGCCCTGGCGACTGGCCACGCCTGGCTACGCCTACCGACCGGCGGAGGGCATGGGCGACAGCCATTCCCTCCCGGCGCTGGCCAAGGGCTTCGTGACGTTCGGCACATTGAGCCGGTCGGTGCGGATCAACCATCGGACGATCCGGGTGTGGGCGGCGATTTTGAAGCGGGTGGGCGGGGCGCGGCTGGTGATTGATAGCCGCAACTTTCGAGAAGTGGCGATGCAGACCGCGCTGGCGGAGACGTTTGCGGCCCATGGCATTGGCCGGGAGCAGTTGGAAATCGGCGGACATAGTCCCCCGTGGGAGGTGCTGCGCAACATGGATATTGGATTGGACTGTTTTCCGCATAACTCCGGCACGACACTGTTTGAAACGCTTTACCTGGGAGTGCCCTTTGTGACTTTGCAAGACCGGCCAAGCGTGGGGCGTCTGGGGAGCTCGATCCTGGAAGGGGTGGGGCATCCGGAGTGGATCGCCAGAACGGAAGACGAGTACGTGGAGATCGCGGTGGCCCTCGCGGCGGACCTGACGAAACTCTCTGCCCTGCGGGCCGGGTTACGGGATGAGATGAAGGCCAGCCCGCTGATGGACGAGCCGGCCTTTGCGCGCAAAGTCGAAACGGCGTATCGGGAGATGTGGACACGGTGGTGTGGGAGTGAGGCCTGAGCCATGGCCACGATTCCCGAAGCCCTTGCCCTTGCCCTGCAGCACCAACAGGCGGGGCGTCTGTCGGAGGCGGAGGCGCTGTACAGGCAGATTTTGCAGGCCCAGCCCGATCATCCCGATGCGCTGCATCTGCTCGGGATGGTGGCCTATCAGGTGGGAAAATACGACATTGCGTTCGATTTGGTCAGCCAGGCGATCCGGCACAACGCCCACGTGCCGGGGTACCATTCCAATCTCGGTGAGATCCTGCGTCTTCTCGGCAAGCTGCCCGATGCCGAACGCCACCTGCGCGAGGCCTTGACGCTCGCCCCCAGCTTTGTGGAAGCCCGGAATAACCTGGGCCTCGTGCTGTCTCAGCAAGGCAAGATCGGGGACGCCATCGCGGAGTACCACAAGACACTCGCGATCCAACCGACCTATGCAGACGCGCACAATCACTTGGGCGTCGTGTTCAAAAACCAGGGCAATCCGGATGCGGCGATTGTCCATCTGCAGCAGGCCGTAGCGCTCAAGCCGGATTACGCGGAAGCCAGGAGTAACCTGGGTGTGGTCTTGCAGGAACAGGGCCGGCTGGAGGAAGCGATTGCCCAGCATCGGGAGGCGCTCGTGCTCAAGCCAGGGGCTGCGAACGCCTACTATAACCTGGGCATTGCGCTGCAATGTCAGGGGAAGCTGGACGAGGCCGTGCTGATGTATCGCCAGGCGCTCACGCTCAACCCCTCTTCGGCGCAGGCCTCGAACAACTTGGGCGTCGTGCTCCAGGGACAGGGAAAATCTGCGGACGCGATTGCGCAATACAACCGGGCACTGACGCTCAAGCCAGACCATGCGGAGGCGCACAGCAATCTGGGACGTACGCTCATGGAACAGGGCGCGATTGAGGACGCAACGGCATGTTATCGGCGGGCGCTGGCACTCAAGCCGGATTTGGTGAACGCGCATAGCAACCTGCTGTTTTGCCTTCATTATGATACCGCCCACGAGTCCACGGCGATTGTGACGGAATACCGGGCATGGTACGAGCAACATGCCCGGAAGTTTGCCGCGCAGATAGCGCCGCATGCCAATCGGCGAGATGCAGAACGGCCGTTGCGTATTGGGTACGTGTCGGCAGACTTCAAGCGACATCCCGTGGGCTATTTTCTGGATCCGGTGCTGGCGGCGCACGACCCCGCCATCGTGAGCGTTTTCTGTTATTCAGGCGTGTCGGTGGCCGACGAATGGACGGCGCACATACGGACGCACGCCGACCACTGGCGCGAGATCGCGTGGAAGAGCGATGAGGACGTGGCCCGGATCATCCGGGAGGATGGGATTGATATCCTGGTGGACATGTCCGGGCATACTGGGGGCAACCGGTTGCTGGTGTTTGCGAGAAAACCGGCGCCGGTCCAAGTCACCTGGATCGGGTTTTTCACGTCTACTGGGTTGGAGACGATGGACTATTTGCTCGCCGACGGGTTTTATTCGCCGCCTCTTGGGGGGGCCGTGTTGACGGAGCAGTTGGCGTCCATGCCGGCGAATCATTTATGTTTTCGTCCTCCGGTCTATACCCCGCCCGTGGCGCCTTCCACGGCTGCCATGCGGGGCTATCCGACCTTCGGATGTTTCAATAACCTGTCCAAGATCAACGGGGATGTGGTGAGGGTGTGGGCGGCGATATTAAAGCGACTGCCGGAGGCCCGACTGATCTTGAAGACGCACGCATTGGGCGATGCGAGCGTCCGGGAACGATACGGCCGGATGTTTCAGGAACAGGGCATTGAGCCGCATCGCCTGGACCTCTTGGGTCCGTCGTCCCATGCGGCCCTCCTGGACTCTTACGGGCAGTTTGACATTGCCTTGGATCCGTTCCCATATTGTGGCGGGTGGACGACCTGTGAGGCGCTCTGGATGGGGATCCCGGTGATTACGTTACAGGGCGCGTCCTTTTCATCCTGTATCGGGGCCGGCTTGCTTCAGACCGTGGGGGTGGGGGAGTGGATTGCTGATACGCCGGATCGTTACATTGAAATTGCAGCGCAGTTAGGCGGAAACATTGGCGGCCTTGCCACGCTGCGCGAGGGGCTGCGCGCGCGTGTCGCGGCGTCTTCGTTATGTGATGCCGACACCTTTGCGCACAATCTGGAACAGGTGTATCGGGTGATGTGGCGGAAGTGGTGCACAGACGGTGCGAGCACCGTGGGACACTCCTGAGTTGACCTCAGAGTTTGAGTGCCTGGATTGCGGCGACTCGTTTCTCGACTTCCTCTGCTTCACTGGCACGGCCAATTTTTCGAAAAAGCGCCGCCATATTTTCAGGTTCTTGACCACAACAGAAGCTGGTGACGCGGGTGGTCGTGGTCATTCGATATGCTCTGTGATCTCTCAGTAGCATTCTACCAAGATACTCCTACAGGCTCTTCCTATCAAGAGTCGAATGACAGACTTCGCGAGGGGGACAAAACGATGATCGCGTGTATGTCGCAAGGAAATTTGATCGCCTGATTTTGGCGATGGTGTGCCTTGAATGGGGCAGGATGGATGATGTGGACCTCTGTATGCCATGCGGGGATTTCCGGCACCGTACAAGGGTGAAGGCGTGGAATCCTGGAAGATTTGTTATTGCAGGAAGTAGAAAACACCCTCTTTCGACAGGATTGTCATGTTCAATGGTAGCCAGTAGCAGATGTTCCTAGAAAAAATTTCAATGGCCCGTATTTTGCTACCTTCTTTATTAATGTATGATGATAGAAGTGAAATTGAGAGATGCCCGTAGACATCATGCCCCTACACTATGGTATGATAGAATGAGGACCTGTATCATCGTCCAAAGAGCAGCACATGGTCGCTCACAGTTCATGTAGGACTGGCGGCCGTAGCAGTCAACGTCATACAAGAAGGAGGGTTTTATTATGGATATGAAGAAAATGACGGCAGTGGGTTTATCCCTGATGCTGGTGGCCGGTGGTGCCTCGCTGAGCTTTGCAGGGGCTGAAGAGAAAGCCAAGCCTGTGGCACCGGTTGAGAAAAAGAGTGACATCAAGCAGGGCGATAAGCCTGCGGAATCCGAAGAGAGCAAGAGCCGTGGTTTCAAGAAGGGCGAGAAGCCCACGGAAACCATGGGCACGATGGGTAAGGAAAAGACCAAGGACGGCACCAAGCCGTAATTGCGGTCGGTTTTCCTGGACGGCGCTGCGTCTCTTGAAGGCCAGCGCCGTTCTGTTTTGATTCACGCGCTGTTCAAGCGAAACCGCCAGGGCTTGGCGGCCCAGGCGCCGGCGTAGGCGACGCCAATGCGAGGGAAGGTTTCAATCGCCGTCCGATGAACCCGTTCCCTTCGCTCTTCGACCCACAAGGCGGTTCCTCTGGTCACGTCGTGCTGGTTGAGTGTGCGGTCTATCGTGAAGGCGCGGCAGACTCGACCAGGGCCGTCAATCAGCGATCCTTCGTGCTCCACGGCTCGGATCAAAACTGCTGCCGGATACTCGGCTCGCTCCGTCACCACGTTCAGGCAGTGGTACATCCCATAGATCAAATACACATATGCCAACCCGGGCGGGCCGAACATGATCTCCGTCCGCTTCGTGCGGCCTCGTAAGGCGTGGGAGGCGCGATCCTGGAATCCCTTATAGGCTTCCACTTCAATGATCCGTCCGGCCTGCTGACCATCGGCCGTTTCGCGCACCAGGTATTTCCCCAAGAGGCTTCGAGCCACTCGCAACGTTGGTTGGGCATAGAATGAGGCGGGCAGGATCATGGGTCATGGTAGAAAAAAACGAGGCGTCTTGCAATCCACAGAATCTGTTGGTGATAATACAGTGAAGGAGAACACAGCATGATACGCGCAACAGGTGTGATGAGTCGATGGATATTGGGGCTGATGGTGTCCATAGGGATGGCATCTCTCGCCATGACAACGGTGGCCGAGGCCTATGAGGCGGAACAGGTGACGAATGGGGGGGGCTTACAGGGAACGGTGACTTTCAAGGGCACGCCCCCTCCAGCGAAGGTGTTTGAACTCTGGCGTTTTTCCGATAAGGAATTCTGTGGGAAAGTTTCAGACGCGCAGGGCCACCGCCTGGTTCGGGAAGTGATGCCCGACCCAGACGGAGGTCTTAAGGATGTAGTGGTGGTGGTCGAGGGGGTGTCGCACGGCAAGCCCTTTGCGTTTGAGTCCGCCAAGATGGAAGCCAATTACTGCGAGTTTCTCCCCTTTGTGTCCGTCGTCGGCGACAAGCGGAAAATCACCGTTGAGAACCGTGACCCTGTGGCTCATGACCTGCAGGGCTATGCCTATGACCAATATGGGGTGGATATTGTGTTGCATCGGGCTGCGCTGGATAAGCGAGGCACTACCGATGTCGTGAACCTCAATAAAGGCCGGAAGGTCTTTACGATGCAGTGCGGGCGGCATCCCTATATGCAGAGTTGGGGCTACGCAATTGAAACCCCCTACTATGCCGTGACCCAGTTGGACGGGGCGTTTACAATTGGCGATCTTCCTGCCGGCACGTATCGCGTGAAGGCTTGGCATCCGATCCTGGGTTCGCAGGAGCAGCAGGTCACGGTCACGGCCCAGGGCATGACGCCGCTGGCTTTTTCGTTCGAGTATCACTAGCCCATGTTGCTGAGGCTCTCTGCATGGTTGTTGATCGGCAGCGCGGCGCTCTTGAGTGATGCGTCGTTCTTACCGGCCGCCACGCCCTCTCAGGGCCGCGTAGAAGCGGTGTTGGCTGGTGAGTATCGCAAGGACGAGGCGGCCATCAAAAAGGATTTTGCGCAGGCAGGCTTCTCCAACGCCCATTTCCAGTTTATGCGACAGGGGCAACCACCTTCCAACATTGGAGTGGGCCGCGAGGTGTCCGCAGAACGGGGACGAGCGGCCATCAGGTTGGCGCTCCAGTACAATCGCGCTGTGACGATCCTGTTACCGGCCTATCTGCTTCCGCCGCAGTTCATCACCATTGCCTCATCGAATTATGACGATACGGTGGAGTTTCCGATTGATGCGGAGGCGTTGCGCCAGTTGCAAGAGCCGTCACTCACCACTGAACAGTTTCATAATCTGTACCGGCACTTGACGACACAGGCGACGAACGATGTCGAAGGGCAGGCCAATGCGCAGGTGAAGGCACAGGCCAAGGCGATGCTCAAGGATGCCGAGGACATGGTGTCGCACGGGGGCATGGGTGATGCGAAAGCCATCGTCCATCATTGCCACGCAGTGACCACACAGGCCGAGGCGATCCTGAAAGGATTGCCACTGGCGGATGCCCATGGCCAAGCCGCGACGCCCTACCTTCATGAAGCCATCAAGCAATGTCAGCGCGTCGCCACGTTCGGCTCGAACGTGGACCCCGGTGTGACGCTGAATCCCGCCACCAAAGCCCGCGCAGCCGTGCGGGCCGCCGCGAAGTCCCTCGCGGCGATGTCAGACGACGGCAAGCAGTAGCGGAACCAGATACCCTTCCCGCAGGACTTCTCCCGGATACACGGGACGCATCCCGTTCTTCAACCTGGGGTGGTATCGTGAGCCGTGGCGCCGTGCCATCGTTGACCGAAGCGGTTGCTGGTGGTCCATGGTCATTTCGGCGCGAAGGGGTTGATGGCGTTTTGGTCGCGGCCTGCTTGATAGGTCTTGAGGACTTCGGCCAGGATTGGTGTCAGCGAGGTTCGGCTGGCGGCGGGGAATTTGATGCGGACGCCACGGCCTTCATTGCGGCCCAGCGAGAAGATGTGCTGTTCGATCATCTCCGTCTTGGTCTCATCCCTGTACGAAAAACTCACTCGCTTGGCCGGGAATCCTCCGAGCGTCATGCGGTGATCCGCCTGCCATGTGAGCGCGACATTCTTTTTCTCATAAAACTCGCTCATGATGCGGCGGTGCGCGGCCGCAAACTCGTCGAGCGTTTGCCGCTTGTCCTGGCTGGCGCCCTCGACCAGGTTGAGAAAGCCGGTCAGCGCAAACCTGCTCTTGGGTGTGGGGGGCGTCATGGTCACGCCAGCCCCATCGGGCAGCGGCTCTCCGAGGCGCCAGGCGGACGGGTAGCGAATCACAAACCCGAAGCGGGCGTTCGTATAGATTTTCCAGGAAGGCGGCAGGTCGTTCGAGGTCTCATCCGCCGCGTGAGCGGTGCTGAATCCTGCCACGCATAGAAGGACCCACAGCAGGCGCAGACCCCAGTTCCACATGTGCCCCATTGTTTTCATTGGCCGGCCTTGAGTTTTGCGTTGAGTTCGTCAATCCAGCGTTGCTGAAACTGCTCGTAGGTAATGGCCAGCCGGTCCTGCATGGCGTCGGGAAAGGGCTGGCCGGTGGCCAGCGCCTCCAGCACCTCGCGCACTTTCTGCATTCCGTACCGATCAATGAAATACTTTGTGGCCGAGTTCCCTGACAGATAGGCGATGTGGGCAAGCGGCTGTGGGAACCCGCCCCATGGGCCGTCGAGTTTGTTGAGGTTGATGAGCGGCACCCTGCTGTGGCGCATCGTGTCGAAGTCGGGTGGCGGATCGCCAGCCAGTTGCAGGGCGAGTCCTTCGTTCAGCCATGTCGGGATGCTCCCTCGGCCATCCATGCGGATATGCACGAGCGCATGGACGTATTCATGGCGGAGTATGCGGGTCAGCCATGCCTGGTCGGTCAAGGCGCCCTGCGTGGGGATCTTGATTCGACCGAGCAGCGGATCATAGAGGCCGTCAGCCCAGGCAGGGCCTCCGGTGGCGTCGCGAAAAGTCTCCCGCGTGTGCAGCACCACAATGATGGGCTTGGCGGGGTAGTAGGTGAGGTGCCGGCCAATATCCCTGTAGGCGTCTTCCAAAATCTCCGACACCCGGCTCCAGACGGTATGGTCCTCGTTGCCATCAAACTGCACGGTGAAATGGGAACTGTTGCGGGAGACGAATGTTTCTTCGGCGGTGCCGGCCTCTACGACCTGTACCGGCAAGCGCTGATCGCTGATGCACAAGACCAGCCCCGCGAGTATGGAGACGAGCAGGCGAGACATTACGTCCGTTCTATAGCGGCCTTGAGCGCGCGTCGCAGGGCTGTTTCATCCAACGGGTCACTGCGTACGTCCTGCCCGTTGATGAGGATGACGGGGACGCGATCGGAGTAGGTTGCCCGTGCCTGTTCGTCGCGATCCACGTCTCGTACCATGAGGGTGAAGGGCACGTCGTGGCGGAGCGCGCGCAGGAGCGTCTTGGCCTGTTGACAGGGCGGGCAGCCGGCTCTGCTGTAGAGGATGACGGTGGGTATCGAGGGGGTCTGTCGCCATGCGCCAACCATGAGCCGGATTCTACGGGCAACGATGTGGCGGGTCAAGGCGAGTGCCAGTCAGGCTATAATGACGCGGAAGAATGGAGGACGAAAGGGAGGACGATATGGGTGAGACGGCACACATTGATCCGGCATGGGCGATGGCGCGTACGCAACTTCGACAGAGTCATCCGGCGTTCTACGAACTGGAGGCGGAGGGCGCACTGTTGATGGACTTGGGAGGTGATGGGTGGCTGTTGGAAATCACACCGGACGGCCGCCTGCTCTGCCAGATGGGTATGGCCATTGATGATCTCAAGAGCCTGATGTCGGGGGACACGCCGGAGGATCTTGGCGCGGATGAAGTCGCCAAGCAGGCCAAGTATTACTTGCAGCCCGCCGTCGCCAAATTACGGCCGACGCTGCGCGGGGCCGGGTTTGAGGAGACGAGCGAGATGACCGATGACTATGTCGCCACGACGTTTCAGAAGGCGGTGGACTTCCACAAGCCGGATGACATTGCGCAGGTGGTGCAATGGTGCCGGGGGCAGGTCGGCAGATAATGCGGACAGTGATCTATGACGACCAGTGCCGTCTGTGCGTGACCGCAAAGGAAAGGTTACAACGGGCCGGAGAAGAAACAGACGTACGGTTTGTGCCGTACCAGAGCGAGGAAGCTGCCTGCCGATTGGGGGCCGAGTACCGACCGGGCCGGCCCGACGCGGCTTTTCTTGTCGAAGACGATGGCGCTGTCATACGAGGACTCGACGCGTTCCTGCCGCTGGCGCCAGGCCTGCGTGGCGGGCACGTACTGCATACGATTCTGCGTGCGCCACTGATCCGGCCGCTCGCTGCGTGTGCCTACCGATTGATCGCGCGCTACCGCTACCAATTGTTCGGGTCGGTGATGTGAGCGGGCCTGCCGGCCCTTCCTTTTTGGGACGAATTGCGGTAGAACCAGAAAGGGACTATCCTAGAAACAAGGAGGTGCGGACATGACACATTCAAAGCTGGTGTTGCTTGTGTTGGTTGCGGGGGTACTGACAACGGCTGGGTGTGCCGGACACCATGGCCAGGGCTATGGTCATGGCATGAAAATGCACTCAACGGAAGCTGTGGTGGAGCGGGGCATTGCCGAAACGAACGCCATGGTGGACCAGACGGTGAAGGACCCGGAGAAGGCCAAGCAGGCCAAGGCGATCCTGCAAGAGATTGTCGCGGAGGTCAGGAATTCGACGCAGATCTCGCGCACATTGCACGAGCGGATGGCCGTGATGAACGCTGACTACGACGCCAAGAAGGAACAATTTGCCACGGTCCTGGATGGGATGAGTCAGGCGAAAATCGCGAGCGCGAACAAGATTCTGGACCTGCGTTTTAAGATGCGCGCGCTCCTGACGGCGCAGGAATGGAACGAGCTGACAGGCGCGATGGACAAGACACACAAGCGTTACGCGCCCACAGAAGACGGAAAGTAATCCGAGCCGAAGGAGGTGTCTGATGGGACCGACCAAAGTTATTGTGAGGGGCGATGCGATTTATGACGCCAAGACCGACACACTGATCATGGACGGACTTGCTACCCAGAAGGCCTTGGAGGACTACGCAGGACACCAGTATATGGTCTTGCCGGTCCTTGATCACACCGGGCGGCCCTGGGCGCTTGATGGAGGGGCGGTGTACTGCCTCCATGGCTCGACGTTCGAAACGCTCCACGACGAGGCCGTGCATCTGCGACGGTGTTCGGACTGTGGCGGGATGGCTGTGCCCAGCGATGAAGTCACGGTGGAACGGGGTTGTGTGCGCTGCACACAATGCGGCCACGAGTTCGATGCCCGCCTGGAGATGATGGAAAGCTAACGCAGGGTATCCAGACGGTCTTGCTGGTGAGAGGATCAGCGTTCTGAAAATGTGGTGGCCCCGGCGAGAATTGAACTCACGACAAACGGTTTAGGAAACCGCTGCTCTATCCAACTGAGCTACGAGGCCACGCTCGACGACTTGGGCAGACAGTACCACACAGACCATGGGGATTGCTGGTTTTTACTCCCGCCCCGGCCTATTGTGACAGAAGCAGGCCAAGATGGAAACGAGGATGGAAGGCACGGACGATCACGAAGAGGAATGCCATCCGGGTCTTGCGGCTTGACACGCCCTCCGCGCACTCTCTATCCTACGCCGCGATAGCAGTCCCGGGCGAAGGGAAGAGGGTGTGACTCCCTCGCGGTCCCGCCGCTGTGAGTGGGGACGAAACCCGCAGAGGCCACTGTCCTGAGCATGTCGAAGGATGGGAAGGCGCGGGGAGTAGGACGAACCACAAGCCAGAAGACCTGCCCGGGTCCAGACTAACCGGCCTCTCCTCGTGGAAAGGGAGGGGCGAGGATGCTGAGTGAAAACCTTCACCGACGACGTCGGCCGACGGGTGTCTCTGGCGAAACCCGCTCGCCGGGTGGTGTCGCTGGCCCCCAGCGCCACCGAAATCCTCTTTGCGGTCGGCCTTGGCACAGAAGTCGTTGGCGTCACGACCTTGTGCGATTACCCGTCGGCGGCCAAGGCGAAGCCTAAGATCGGCTCCGCGATTCCCAATCTGGAAGCCATTATCGGCCTGAAGCCGGATTTGGTGCTGGCGGTTAAATCTGAAATCATCCGCCCGGACATTCTCGCCAAGCTTAGCCAACTCAACATTCCCCTTTTTATCCTCGCGGCAAAGACGGTGGAGGAGATTCTGGGCCATATCGGCACGGTCGGGAGCCTCGTCGGCCGTGAGCGAGAGGCGCGATCCGTGGCGTGGACGCTGGCGGAGCGTGTGAATGTAATCCGCAGGCGCATGGCTTCGATCAAGCCGGTCCGTGTCTTCTATGTCATCAATACCGATCCGCTCATCAGTATTGGGTCCGGCAGTTTCATTCACCAGATGCTGGAGCTGGCTGGCGGCGAGAATATTGTCGGACGCACGGCGATTCCGTACCCGAAGGTCTCGCTGGAGGAGGTGCTGCGGAGGGATCCGGAAGTGTTGTTGTTTCCTGTCGGCACGAGCGAGGGCATTCCTGAGCACGAACAGCAACGATGGCGCAGGTGGACTACGCTGTCAGCGGTGGCGCAGAACCGGCTCCGCCAGGTCAAGGCGGAATTGGTGAACCGTCCGGGGCCGCGCGTGGTGGACGGAATTGAAGCGATTGCCCATGCCATCCATTAAACCGCTCCCCCATCGGGAGACTGTTCCCGTGGAAACAGGAGACAGTGCGGCGTGGTTTCTCCAGCCTGCCGTGACGGCCCGGCGATGCAGCTGGACACTTCTGGCGTTGCTTGTGGCGGCGCTGATCGGTTTGGTGCTTTGCCTGCAATATGGCACCGAATACATTTCGCTTCCGGAGCTGGCGCGTATCCTGATGAATTCCGGCGTGGCGACGGACAGCGTGTCTGGGATCAGTCCCGCGATCATTGTCTGGGAGGTGCGGTTGCCGAGACTGCTGCTGGCCGCTCTCGTCGGCGCAAGTCTGGCGGTGGTCGGGGTGGCCTTGCAGGCCCTGTTGCGGAACCCCCTGGCGGATCCGTACATTCTTGGAATCTCAAGCGGGGCGGCCCTCGGGGCGGCACTCGCCTTGCAATTCGGAGTTGCCTGGGAGATCGGGGGACTGTCTGCGGTGCAAGTGGCTGCCTTTGGCTTTGCCTCGCTGACCATTCTCGCCGTCCATCGGATTGCCGTCGCTGACGGACGCATTCCGGTGCAGACGCTGCTGCTGGCCGGCGTGATCATCAATGCGATTCTGTCGGCGCTGATTCTGTTTCTCACGTCGCTGTCTGACTCGACCAGCGCGTTCCGGTTGTTCTTCTGGCTCATGGGTAGTGTGGCGACGATCGGCTATGCCGGGCTGGGCGCGCTGGCGGTCACGGTTGTGATCGGGGTCGGCGCACTCTGCGCACAGGGGCGAAATCTCAACCTGTTGTCGCTGGGAGAGGACCCGGCCCAGGGCCTGGGGCTTGACGTGGAGCGGATCAAGCGCGTGATCTTTGTCGTCACCGCGCTCCTCACCGGCGTGGCGGTGGCGGTCAGCGGACTGATCGGCTTTGTCGGCATGATCGTGCCGCACGCGGTTCGCATGGTGTTGGGGCCTGACCATCGCCTGTTACTTCCGGCCTCGGCGCTCGTGGGAGGCCTGTTTCTAGCGGTTGCCGATACGGTCGCCCGCACTCTCCTGGCGCCGATGGAATTGCCGGTCGGAGTGATGACGGCGTTGTGTGGAGGGCCGTTTTTCATTTACTTATTGGTGAGCCACAGGAAAGAAGCCATTGGCTAGCGCGATGGAAACCTGTTACCAACTGCGTGATATGGGATTCCGGTATGGCCGGCCCTGGGTGCTGAAAGGCTGTTCGCTGGACGTCCGTGACGGGGAAATCCTCGGCATCATCGGACCGAACGGCTCCGGCAAGACGTCTTTGCTGAAGTTGATGGCAGGGTTGCTCCGTCCGCAGCAGGGGCGGGTGTGCCTCCATGGATCGGACGTGACGACCCTCTCGCCACAGGACATGGCTCGACAGGTGGCGTTGGTTCCACAGGAAAGTCAGGTGGTGTTTCCCTTTACCGTGGGCGAGTTGGTGCTGATGGGGCGGTTTGTTCATCAACAAGGATGGGGATGGGAATCGGCGGACGATCGTCGGATCGCCCGGCACGCGATGCGGATCATGGAGGTTGACCATCTGGCGGGGCGGACCTTTCAGGCCCTTTCAGGAGGGGAGCGGCATCGGACCGTCATTGCGCGCGCCCTGGCCCAGCAGACGCCGATTCTGCTGCTGGATGAACCGACCGCCTTTCTCGATCTCAAGCACCAGATCGAGATTTTCGGTATTCTGAAAGCGCTCAACCGGGAACGGCAGGTGACGGTGGTGCTGGTCTCGCACGATTTGAATCTGGCCGGCCAGTATTGCGACCGGTTGGTGCTGCTCCACGAAGGCAAGCCCTATCGAACCGGCCCGCCGACGGACGTCTTGACCGTCGAGCATTTGCGCGTCGCGTATGGGTGCGACGTCCTCATTGATGCACACCCCATGACCGGAACGCCAAGGATTACGTTGCCTCGCGCGGAGATGCGCCCGCATGTGATGTCGTAGTGATGGAAGGCCCCGGCGGGACGTGTCCCCCTCGCCGGGCGCTGATGGAAAGGGGAGACAGGAGGCCAATTTCAGGAGAGGGTTCCAGGAAGAGAATAACGACCAAGTCAGGGGAAGATGGTGCAACTCCATCACGGTGCCGCCACTGTCAGCGGAGAGTGCTTCTACATAAGGCCACTGGTCATGGGACTGGGAAGGCGTAGAAGGCGCAAGGACCCGCAAGTCAGGAAACCCGCTGGTCGTTCGATCGAACTGCCCTTCGAGTCAAAGGGAGGTGTGTCATGTCTGGTTTACGTGCCAGTTGTCGTTTTTTGTTCGTGTTCATTCTTCTCATGTGCCTTTCAATGCCGGTCTTTGCTGCTGAGCCGCCTCCAGAGTTTCTGGAAGAAGTCGTGGTGACCGCGACGAAAACGCCGGTTCCGGTGAGCCGGTTGACCAGCGCGGTCGAGGTGATCAAGGGAGAAGAGTTGGAGCACAAGAAAATCAAGACCGTGGCCGATGCGCTTCGTCTGGCGCAGGCTGTGACGATCAATGGCAGTGGAGGGCCTGGCACTCTGACTACTGCGCGTATCCGAGGAGGCGAGAGTGCGCATACCTTAGTATTGATGGATGGCGTGATTCTCAACAGTTCGACGGCGGGGCTCTTTGATTTTGGGAATCTGACGACCGAGAATATCGAGCGGATCGAAATTTTGCGCGGCGCGCAAAGCATGTTGTGGGGATCGGATGCGCTGGGCGGGGTGATTCATATCATTACAAAAAAGGGAGCCGACGAGTTTACTGCGAGCACATTTGTCGAATACGGTTCGTTTGTGACGCTGCGTGAAGGGATAAATGTCTCAGGAAAGAAAGGCCCGTTTGACCTAGCTGTTTCGGCTACTCAATGGGATGCGAGTGGATTTTCCGCAGTGAATAGCCAGCGGAGCGCGTCCGAGCGGGACGGGTTCCACAATTTTCAAACTTCAGCCCGTACCGGTCTTACGCTTCCAGGAGACGGTCGCTTGGATGTCACGGTGCGTTACTGGAAGGCCAAGACGGACATTGATAGTGGCGGGGCAGGGGCCACTGATGTGACTGGATCGCAGACTCTCGATCATCGTTTGTTGTTGAGCGGCAGCTACGACCAGCCGATCACATCCTGGTGGTCGCACACACTGACGTTGGCGCGGGATCGGCAATTCACGTTCAATCTCACCGGCGGCGCCCAACGGAATGTCGCCACCAATGTCGTGAGCAGTCCCGCCGGCGCCGGGGGGAATTCGAATCTGGAAAACCTGAATCACCGGGTGGAATCACAGCACACATTCAAAATTGCCAAGCCGTTGACATTGGTGGCTGGCTATCAATTCCGTGAAGGCGTGGGTGATAGCCCCAACTTCAGCGCAAGCAGCCGCTCCAAGGTTGTGTCGTCACACGCGGGGTTTGCCGACCTCCAGGCGACGATTCTTGACAAGATATTTCTGACCGGAGGTCTACGGCACGATGTCTATAATAGTGCTTTTGGTGAAGCCACTACCTACAGAGTGACCGCAGGCTACTTGTTGAATGAAACCGGCACAAAGTTCAGAACCAGTCATGCGACCGGTTTTCGTGCTCCTACCATCAACGATTTATTTTTTCCGGGATTCAGTAATCCGAATCTCAAGCCTGAAAAGAGTCAGAGCATGGACTTCGGAGTGGATCAAAAATTGGCTCAGGATAAGCTGACGGTGAGTGCTGGATTTTTTTGGAATCGGTTTAGGGATTTGATTCAATCCCCAGCTCCCGCTTTTATTCCCTTCAATATCGCCAAGGCAGTGAGCAAGGGATGGGAAACAGGATTCCAGTTTGCCGCGACCGAGAATCTCAGTGTAAGCGGGCAGTATACCAAGACAATGACTCGTAATCTTGAAACCACGCTGCGATTAGCGCAACGGCCTGTTGATCAAGCCAGCGCGGGGATCAGCTATCGTCCGATTGAGCCACTTCGCGTGAACTTCGACTATCGGTTTGTCGGGGGCCGCGTGAATAATGTGCTGAATACCGAGAAGATGCTGTCGTTCGATGTGGTGAACGTGTCGGCGTCCTATGATGTGACCAAACAGTGGCAAGTCTTCACTCGGGTGGAGAATCTCTTCGACAAGGACTATGAGGAGATACAGACTTTCGGCACGCCGACCAGGTCTGTGTTTGCCGGCGTGAAGTTTACCTATTAACGTGGAGCCAGGAGGGGCACGGCGCGCCGTGTCCCTCCTGAAAAGGAGCAACCATGAAACTGCAACCGGTTGTCTATATGGGTATTGTTGTTGTGGCGGCACTCTCTCGCCTCATCCCACACGCCCCGAACTTTACGCCTATCGGGGCGCTGGCCCTCTTCGCGGGCGCGAGTTTTCACGGACGATTTGTGGCCTTTGCAGTGCCGCTTGCGGCGATGCTGCTGTCGGATGCGGTCCTGGGGTTCCATGGTGAGATGCCGGCGGTCTATGCGGCATTCCTGCTGACTGTTCTCATGGGACGGTACCTCCGCCGTGCGGATCATGCGCCCGGCCTCTTCTCCGTCGGCGCCGCGTCGGTGTTGAGCGCGACGCTGTTTTACCTACTGACGAACTTCTCGGTGTGGCTGAACTCCGGCATGTATCCGCACACGATGGCCGGTCTTCTGACGTGCTATACGATGGCGATTCCATTTTTCGGAAACATGTTGGCGAGCAACGTGGTCTACGCGCTGGTGATGTTTGGTGCTGCACGACTGGCGGACCGGACGGTCCTCAAGCCGGTGACGACATGACGCTTGCGGCGGCCCGACCGTCGCATGGGGGTATGGGGTTGCCGCCTGTGGTCCCTGTGAGCGAGGCGAGATGAGGGAAGGGGATGTCGTGATGATCGTCCCGGAAGCGTCGGTCGGGTTGTGCGCTGGTTGCCGGCACGTCACACGTCTGCGCACCAAAGGCCGCGCGGTCGTGTACCGATGCGGGCTTTCTGCTGGCGATCCTCAATTTCCCAAATATCCTCGCCTGCCGATGGCCTCCTGCGTCGGGTATGCCCGCTTATGAAACAGGCGATTGTGTCATGGAGCAGCGGCAAGGACAGCGCCTTTGCGCTCTCTGAACTGCTCACGCGCGGCGAGTATGACGTCAGGGAACTTTTCACGACGGTCCAGGACACTCATGCTCGCGTGGCCACGCATGGCGTACGGGAAGAGCTGCTGGACCAACAGGCAGCAGCGCTGGGAATCCCGCTGGCGAAAATTCCCATCCCATGGCCCTGCAGCAATGTTGTCTATGAACAACGTCTCTCCGAATACATGGGGCGCAAGCAAGCCGAGGGCGTCACCCATGCCGCGTTCGGCGATCTCTTCCTGGCGGATATTCGGCAATACCGGGATGCGCACATGGCCACGATCGGGATGCAGACGCTGTATCCTCTGTGGCTCAGGAATACCACGCAGCTTGCAGAAGAGATGATCGAGAGCGGTCAGAAGGCCATCCTCGTCTGCGTGGATACGCGACACCTGCCGGCCGCCTTCGCCGGCAGAGAATTTGATGCCCGGCTTCTTGCCGACCTTCCCCAGGCGGTGGACCCCTGCGGAGAGAACGGGGAGTTTCACACCTTTGTCTACGCCTCGCCGATCTTTTACAACAACGGCGGGTCTCTTCGCATCACGAGGGGAGACACCGTGACGCGCGGCCACGTCGTCTACACGGATGTCCTGCCCGCCTAAGATGGAAGACCTGCGGATCGCTTCATTTCTGCCGGCGGCGACGGAAATGGTGTGCCTGTTGGGGCTGGGAGACCGGTTGGTGGGGGTCACGCATGAGTGCGACTATCCTCCGCTGGCCCAGACCAAGCCGGTGTTGGTGGAGTGCGCGCTGGACCTCTCGGGGATGACCACGGCGCAGATTGACGACGCGGTCACGGCGCGAATTAGATCCGGACGGAGCCTGTATGCCGTGGATGAAGCGACGCTGAGACAGGCCGCCCCGACGCTGCTCATCACCCAGAACCTCTGCCAAGTCTGCGGCCCGTCCGGCAATGAGGTGAGTCAGGTGCTGAAGACGCTCCACCCGGCGCCGGATATTCTGTGGCAGACACCGAAGAGCTTTGAGGAGATTCTCGAGGCCTATCAAGAATTGGGACGGAAGACCGGCCGCCTTGACGCCGCGAGAGACTGGGTGGGGGCCGCCAGGGAGCGGGTCCAGGCTCTGACCAGTCGGGTCGCCCGCCATCCACGCAAGACCAGAGTGGCGTTTCTCGAATGGGTGGACCCGCTCTACTGCGGAGGCCATTGGATTCCCCAGATGCTGAATTGGGCCGGTGGCGACGATTGCAATTCCAGGCCTGGAACCGACTCGGTGCGCATCCCATGGGAGCTGGTGGTGGAGTCCCAACCGGAAGTCATCATCGTGTCGCCCTGCGGGTTCAAGACCGACAAGGCACTGGAACAGTCCTTTGTCTTGATGGAACGGCCGGGCTGGAACGATCTGCCGGCCGTCAAGCAGGGGAAGGTGTTTGCGGTGGACGCCAACGCCTACTTTGCCCGACCGGGCCCACGCATTGTGGATGGCGTGGAACTGCTGGCGCATCTTATCCACCCGGAAGATTTCGACTGGACAGGGCCGGCTGATGCGTATCGCCAGGTTCCACAATGATAAAGGGGGTGCGCATGCGAATCACGAAAGTCTATACGCGAACGGGCGATGCCGGGAAGACGCGGCTGGCCGGCGGACAACAGGTTTGGAAGGACAGCTTGCGGGTTGAGGTGTATGGGACGGTGGACGAGTTGAATGCCATCATGGGGGTCGTGCGGGCATTTCATGCCGACGGCGCCAACGCTCCGATCGTGCGTTTCGAACAAGACCTGCGCTGGATGCAGAATAAGCTGTTCGACACGGGCGGGATTTTGGCGACGGCCCCCGGCCAGACGTTTCCGAACATGCCGCAGATCACGGCCACGGACATCACCTATGTGGAACGGATGATTGATCGCTGCCAAAAGGATCTGGCCCCGCTCAAGGAGTTCATTCTGCCTGGGGGCGGCAAAGTCGCCGCGTTGCTCCATCAGGCCCGGACCGTGTGCCGCCGGGCTGAACGCCAGTGTGTGCGGCTGTCGCGCGAGGAACCGGTTGATCCGATGATCGTGAAATTCCTCAATCGGCTGAGCGACGCGCTGTTTGTGCTGGCCCGCTGGGTCGCCAAGGCCCAGGGCGCGCCGGAGATGCTGTGGCAACGCGAGGCGACCTAGCCCGGGAGAACGGCATGAACAGGCGCGCCCGCGCCATCGCCGTGCTGGGGACGGCATCGGACGTCGGGAAAAGCGTGATCGCCGCCGGTCTGTGCCGGCTGTTGCATCGGACAGGCGTCCGCGTCGCGCCCTTCAAGGCCCAGAACATGTCGCTGAATTCCTTTGTGACCCTGGAGGGTGGCGAGATGGGACGGGCACAAGCCTTGCAGGCGGAAGCCTGTGGGATTCTCCCGCATGTGGACATGAATCCCATCCTGCTCAAACCTGAATCCGATCAGCGCTCGCAGGTTATTGTGCAGGGAACCGTGTGGGACCGATGCGACGCACGACACTACTTTGAACAGAAGAAGGAGTTGTCCCGCGTTGTGACCGACAGCTACGAGCGCCTGGCTCGCGCGTACGAGGTGATCGTCATTGAGGGCGCGGGCAGCGCGGCCGAGATGAACTTGCGCGACCGGGATCTCGTCAACTGGCCGGTGGTTGAACTGGCTGACGCTGCCGTGGTGCTGGTGGCGGATATTGACCGAGGCGGGGTGTTCGCGCAGGTGATCGGCACGATTGACCTGCTTGCCCCCGAGGACCGTCGCCGGTTGGTGGGGATCGTGGTGAACAAGTTCCGTGGCGATGTGTCTTTGTTTACCGATGGGGTCGCGTTTCTGGAAGCTCGTACTGGCGTGCCGGTCTTGGGCGTGCTCCCGTTTCTCCGCGACCTGGAGTTGGATCAGGAAGACAGCGTTGAGAAGGATCGGTACCGACGCGCCCCCTTTACCGCACAGACGGTGAATATCGCCGTGACGCTGCTGCCACGCATGAGCAACTTCACCGATTGCAACGCCCTCGTAGCCGAGCCTGATGTCGCCCTACGTTACGCGGCGTCGCCGACTGACGTGGCGGGGGCGGACGTCGTCGTGCTCCCCGGCAGCAAGAACACGATGGCCGACCTGGCGTATCTGCGGCGTGCCGGGTTTGACGAGGCGTTGGCGGAGCATGTGCGTCGGGGTGGTGAACTGGTTGGCATCTGCGGGGGATATCAGATGCTCGGCAGAAAAATTGCCGACCCCTGTGGTGTCGAGGCCGGCGGGGAGACACGCGGCCTGGGGGTATTGGATGTGGTCACCGAATTGTTGCCGCACAAACGCATGGCGCAAGTGAAGGCGCGTCCTCTCTGTTGGGATGTCTTGCTGGGGACGACGGCGCCGATGGTGCATGGCTATGAGATCCACATGGGGCAGACCCGGCGTGGGGCCGTCCGACCGTGCTTTCGCATGGTGGCTGGCGACGTCGAAGAAGCGGAGGACGGCGCCTGCTCCGCCGACGGGCTTATCTGGGGCACGTACATCCATGGGGTCTTCGACCGGCCGGAGTTTCGGCGTCTGTGGCTGAACCGACTGCGCCGGCGGAAGGGACTGCTGCCGTTGGACGACGCCGTGTCCGAGGCGGTCTCAGCCAGGCTGCGGTCCGCGCTGGACCGCTGGACGGATCATCTTGCAACACATGTGAATTCGGCCAGGATCGTTGCGGCGCTGGGGCTACGCTAGGACTCATCAGGCCGACACGAAGTTTTGACTGGTTAGTCGTCTGGGCGCTTGACAATAGTACTGGTTAGGACTATTATGAAACGAACAATGAGGCGGCCCATGGCACAACAGAAGACCCTGGAACCGAGCATGGACCCCTTTCTGAAAGTGCTGCGCCCGCTGGTGGAGACGTATTGTGCGTGGTTCGGCACAAGCGATCCCCACATCCGCTCGCTGGGGCTGACCTGTTCCCAGTTCGACGTGATTGTCACGCTGGGTGAGACCAGGGGGATGACGTGCAAAGACTTGTCTGAAAAGACGCTGGTGACGAAGGGGACGCTGACGGGTGTGCTGGACCGGCTGACGAAGAAAGGCCTGATCGTGCGGGTGCCGTCCCGTGAGGACCGCCGCTCCATCTTCGTCCGACTGACGCCCCAAGGCGATGCGGTGTTTCAGAAAGTCTTTCCGGCCCACATTCAGTATATGAAACCGTATTTCCAGCAGGCGCTCACGTCCGCCGAGGCCACGACCTTGCGCGAGCTGCTCCTGCGGCTCAAGCGCAGCTTTGAGAGGGGCTGACGAAAGGAGGCGGCCATGAAGACGATGCGCAAGTCCGGCGTGGCACAGCGGAAGGCCGTGGTGCATGTGTATCAACCAGGCCCTCGGCACATGGTGGGGAATGGGTTTCCTGTGCGCAATATGATTCCAGGCGTCGGTGTCGATGAGCAACTGTCTCCGTTTTTACTCTTGGACTACATGGGGCCGGAGCATTTTCCGCCGACTGACCGACAGCTCGGCGTGGGCGAACATCCGCACCGTGGGTTTGAGACGGTCACGATTATGTATCAAGGAATGGTCGCGCATCGTGACTCGACAGGAAGTGGCGGGGTCATTGGTCCAGGCGATGTGCAGTGGATGACCGCAGCGTCCGGCATTGTGCATGCGGAACTGCACGACAAAGAATTTGCCAAACGTGGAGGAACGCTGGAAGGCGTTCAGCTGTGGGTCAATCTGCCGAAGGTGTTCAAGATGTCGAGGCCTCGGTATCAGACGCTGGTGAAGAGCGAGATTCCGACGGTGGATATTGGTGGAGGAGCCGGCCAGCTTCGCGTCATCGCTGGCGAGTTTCGCGGTATGAACGGCCCAGCCAAAACATTCAGCCCGGTCCACCTGTACGATCTGCGGCTGAAGGCAGGACATCAGACTGAGCTGACGCTGCCCGAGGGGTTCAATACGTCGGTATTCGTGCTTCATGGACAGGTCGTGATCAACGGGTCGGAAGCGGCAAAGGAAGCCGAACTTGCCCTGTTCGGACACAGCGGTGAGCGAGTGGTACTGAAAGCTAAAGAAGGCGCGACAATTCTCGTCCTCAGTGGAGAACCAATCCGTGAGCCGATCGCGCGCTATGGTCCATTTGTTATGAATACCCAGGACGAGCTGGTCCAGGCTGTCAATGATTATCAGGCGGGAAAGATGGGGCACTTATGAAAGTCCGCTATCTCGGCCACGTCGTGTTCTACGTGAAAGATCTCGAACGGTCGCTGTCGTTCTATCGGGACCTGTTGGGGTTCCAGGAAGTTGGGAAGATCCTCAATGGTGCGGCGGCGGCCCTCACTTCCGGTCGCACGCATCACGAATTGCTCCTGATCCAGGTCGGCGACGCGCCGGGCCCGCCGCCCGGCCGGAGGCGCGGCCTCTATCACATCGGAATCAAAGTCGGCGATTCGCTGGATGAGTTGCGAACGGCGAAGAGAGAACTGGAGCAAGCAGGGGTGGCCATCACCGGCATGAGCGACCATACCGTGAGCCAGAGTCTGTATCTGGCTGATCCCGACGGCAACGAGATTGAACTGTATGTGGATGCCGATGAGTCGGTGTGGAGGAGCAATCCGGCAGTAGTCGTGTCGCCCATCAAGCCGTTACATTTGTAACCTAACAAAGGAGAACAGCTCATGGAGGAGCCAATCATTGCAGCCCAGAAGCCGACAGTGCTTTCGTTGGACCCGGGAACCTACCACTGGTGTCAATGCGGGCGTTCGAAGAACCAACCGTTTTGCGATGGGTCCCATAAAGGAACCGGGTTCACGCCGGTCGAGTTTTCGCTGATGGAGAAAAAACAAGTCGCCTTGTGCCAGTGCAAGCAGACCAAGACTCCGCCGTTCTGCGACGGCACGCACGAGACGTTCTGAGCCGCAACTGTCTTCTGGGAGATCGACATGGAGAAACCTGCGACAGCGCAATATCCTATTCATGACCTCCTGAAACAACGGTGGAGCCTGCGGGCGTTCTCCGAGCGTCCGGTCGAGCCGGAGCACCTGCGGAGCCTGCTGGAAGCGGCGCGTTGGGCGCCGTCGTCGAATAATGGGTCTTCTCCCAATCGAGTGGGCAAGAAATGGCTAAAGACGGGGCGCGCTCAAATACCAAGTGCAACATTTATGGGAGATACTGTTGCATGGAAAAAACCTACCGGCAGTTGAGTATTGAAGAGCGAACCATGATCCAAACGCAACTGGAGATGGGCCTTAAACCGGCGGCGATTGCCATGGGGCTGAATCGCTCGGCCTCGACGCTGTCGCGCGAATGCCGCCGTAACGGCTGGGTGCGTCCGATGGCGCCTCGCGGCCCGGGACGTCCGAAGGCGGCCTGGGGTGACCGCGCCGAGGCGGCCGTGAAGGGCTTCAGCCCTGTGCGCAATCGGATTGAGGCGCACAAGCGGCTGTCGCTCACTGATGATCAGGGCCGTGCAATGGCGGCGCATCACCGACTGACGGAAGCCACCGGGGTGAAGGTCTACTTCGCCGATCCGCACAGCCCCTGGCAGCGCGGCATCAACGAGAACACCAACGGCCTCCTGCGCCAGTACCTGCCCAAAGACAGCGACGTGAGTGGCTTCACTCAGAACGAGCTGGATGCGATTGCCTGGACACTGCACACCCGGCCACGCACGTCGCTGGGTGTCAAGTGTCCTGCGGAGTTGTTCACTCCGGACGCATTCGATTTCAGACAGCATCATGCTGCGCTGTTTGTGCTGGCCCGCTGGGTCGCCAAGGCCCAGGGCGCACCGGAGATGCTGTGGGAGCGCGAGGGTCGTTCATGACGAACAGACGTCACGTTGGGACATTCTGTGCGATGGGCACATTGTTGCGGGGTAGATTTCCTGTTCTGATGGGGGTAGTCGCGTCTAACCTGTTGATGTAATGGCGAAGTGGCGGCTTAAATTGTATGCAATGGATGGTTGATGGCGAGGACAGAGCCAGAGCCGTCGGCATACACAAGGCTATCCCCATGGTATCCCCAGAACTTGTGGACAGGATTTCGGTGGCCTGTTGTGGCGATGTGAAGGTTGCCCGCTCCCATAGAGCGCGCGGCAGGATGATCGGTTCAAAACGTAACGCAGGCGCAGGCCATCGGCATCACAGTTGCGAAACACGGCAGGAGGAGGCTCTGATACGACAGACACAAATTTATGCCCATGAAAGACAGTATGAAAGGCGACGGTGACGAGTCGAGGATAGGTTTTTAGGGCTGAACGAGACAGAGTTGTTCGTGACCAATGGCGTCACGGGACATCGGAGCAGTTCTGTCTCCTTGCCACAGGATATGGGGGATGAGGTGAAGGGACACCCGATAGAGTGGAATTGTGGCGGGGAGAGCGGACTGTGGTAGCATCATGGCGAACGGTGAAGGAGGACCAGGCGCATGGCCAAAATTGTCACTGCCAGGCGCCTGGAAGATGAGCGGAATCGCGCCCGTCTCTACCTCAAAAGCCGGCTCATGTTGCCGATTATTCCGTTGGGCATGGTGTGTGTGCTGGCCGGCTATGGCAATATTACCTTGATGTGGATGCAGGACGAGTTGACCACCGACGCGGTGATGGGGAGTACGATCCTGTTCTTGTGCGGCGCGGCGTGGGGCTGGGGACATGTGTCTTACGAACGGTATCTTGTGGCCACCTGTCCAGAACATCTGGCGCGCAAGCAGAAAGCGTTGGAGGCGGCCAAGGACTACAAGAAAGCCAAGAGGGATACGTTCTCTACTGGGCCGATTCATCCTGGACGGCAGATTGCGCTCGTCCTGTATGGGGTGGGGGTGCTGGCCCAGTTCGGGATCACGGGGTACTATCTGGGCCACATCGGGACCTATGCGGCCCTGTTTCTTCCCTGGGCCGGCTACTTCAACGCCAAGGTCATCTTCTGGCGAGACTTATTTGCGCGTTCCTAACACGTTACTGTCTGACCCGCAGAAATAAATATCCGGCCAAGGACAAAAAGAGCAGGTTGGCCGCCCATCCTGCCAGGAGGGGCGGGAGGACATCGCTTCGCCCAAATGCCAGGGACACGGAATGGGTGGCCCAGTACAGGAAGGCAATCAAGAGGCTGGATCCCACGCCTTTGACCAATCCTGTGCTACGCGAGCCGCTATCCATGAGACTCATGGTGATGCCAATGAGCGCCATGATCAGACAGACAAAGGGAAACGCCGTCCGCCCGAACAGGTCTGTGGCGTAGCGCGCCGGGTTATAGCCGTCTTGACGGAGGCGTTCCACATAGGCCGCCAGATCAGACAGGCTCAACGAATCTGAATCAATGCGAACGGTTTGCCGAAAATCATCGGGCTTCTGAGTCAAGGGGATCGGCAGGCGATCGAAGGGAATGGACGTGATCAGCCGATTGCTCTGAAATGTCCGGCTGACGCCTGAGATCAGGACCCAGCCGTCTGATTCGTGGCGCAGCGCCTTGGCAAACACCAGTTCACGGATGCTGAAGTCCGGCGCGAGTTTGTAGAGGCTGATGCCGTAGATACTCGGGTCGCGGTCATCCGGCAGGTCGCCCTTCATGATCGTCTGCTCGCCCAGGCGCACCCAGAGGGCGCTGTTTTGGAACCGCGCGCCGGGCTTTTTCCCTTCGATTCGCACTTCTCGCAGATATTCTGCTTGCTGGTTGGCGATGGGGATCACGGTGGCGCCGGCCCAGAGCATCAGCAGGCTCACCACCTGCGCGACCACCAGGAATGGCACGGCAATCCAGTACAGGCTGACCCCGCTGCTGCGCATGGCGGTAATCTCGTTGTGGCGGGACAGGATCGTGAGCGTCAACAACGTCGACATCAACACGGCCAACGGGAGAATCTGGAACAGGATGCCGGGTAGCTTGAGAACGAAATACCAGAGGATCTGGCTAAAGTCCGCCTGAGAGGCCACGAACCGTCTGACTTTCTCGACAAAATCAACGACGAGATAGATGGTGGCAATGCCGCCCAGGCAGGGCCAGAACACCCGCAGATGTTCACGCAGCAGGTAGGACATGAGGAGTGTCATGGGTGTGTGCGTGGCTCGGTGGACGGGCTTGGTTCAGGCACGGGTGCGACGGTGGAGGAGCCAGAGGCAGGCGGCTCCGAAGATGACATTGGGAAGCCAGGCGGCGGCGAACGGATTGAGCACGAGGCTGGACACGCCGTAATCGGCGGCGACATTCAGAACATAGAACAGCAGGATGACCAGAATGCCCGTGGCGAACCCGCCGGCTCGGCCGGATCGTTTCAGGACGATGCCGAGCGGCATACCGATGATGCCGAATAGGACCGTGGAGGCGGGGACAGCCAGATCTTTGTAATGGTCTTGCAGCATTCTGAGATAGCGAGGATCGGCCCCATTGGTCGAGGCGATCTTGGCTCGCACATCGTGCAGCGAGAGCCGCTCGTCGGGCGTCGGCGACAGGCTTTCGCTCAAGTTCAGTGTAAAATCATAGTGGGCAAACGTAATCATTCGGTATTCGCGCGGATCGGTGGGGTGGATGTGGATGGTGCCGTCCCGGAGTGTCATGCCGACCCGATTGTGCAGCGGGTCATTGATAGCAGACCAGTCCTGCGCGACGATGATGCGTGGTTCCCCCGTAATTCTGGCATCCGAGATGAACACGCCGCGGGGGCCGCCGGGCAGGCTGCGCTCGCCGAGGTACATCACAACCTTGTCGGTGGGCCGGTTGAAGACGCCTTCATCGAAGGCCAGCGACATGTGTTCACGAAGGAGGACCAGTGCCGATTTTTTGAAGGACTGGCCGGCCCATGGTTGGGCAAACTGGGCCAGGGCGAGCGTGATCAGAAAGACGACGGTGGAGAACAGCAGCAGGGGGCGCAGCAGGCGTCCCAGGCTGACGCCCGTCGCCTGCAGGGCGGTGAGTTCTCGGTCTGAGGAGAGGCGGCTGAAGGCGCTGATCGAGGCAATCAAGCAGGCCATGGGGAGCGTCAGCACAAAGAAGGACGGCATGAGCCACGCAAAAGTTTTCAGGAGCGGGACGAGACCCACGCCTTTGTTAATCAACAACTCCACGAGACGAAGGATCTCTCTCGTCAACAGGATAAACGTGAGCGCACCCAAGCTTTGCGCGAACGGCGCGCCCAGTTCTTGCAGGATATACCGATCAATCGTCCGCACGCGGCAGCCATGTCCCCCGGTCATGGTTATACTTAAAGGCATGGCACAAAGCAAATAGCTGTGCCGCGTACTTGACAGTCAGGAGGGGCTATGATAGATGCACAGGCGGCTGGTTCCGATAGGCCTGTGGTTGCGTCAGACGAAAGGAGAACAGGGTGAAAAGCAAAGGTACGGTGAAATGGTTTAATGACCGAAAGGGCTTCGGGTTTATTCACATGGATGATGGCAAGGATGTCTTTGTCCATTTTTCGGCGTTACAAGGAGAGGGGTTTAAAACGCTCAAGGAAGGGGAGCCAGTCGAATTCGACGTGCTGGAAGGCGCGAAGGGGCCCCAGGCCTCGAACGTGATGAAAGTCTAAGGGGGCCTCGGTGTCCGGCGACAAAGACGCAAAAATTGACCAGGCCAGGCAACTCGCCGAATCCGGGAAATTCTCCCTGGCGATCAGCGTCTGGCGGCAGTTGTTGGAGGAGACGCCACACAACGACGCGACGATCTACAATACCATTGGGGATCTCTGCCTCAAGAAAAAAGATACGGGGGAGGCCCTTGACGCATATGGCCACGGTGCCCGCTGCTATCTTCAGGAAGGCTTTCATCTAAAAGCCATCGCCCTCTACAGAAAAATTCTCAAACTCGATCCCAATCGCGCAGATGTCTACGCGCTGCTCGGCGATTTGAACGTGGTGCGCGGCCTCACGAACAACGCGGTCGCCGATTATTTAGTCGGCGCGAAAACGTATGTACAATCCGGAAAGCCTCTGTACGCGCTGACGTTGTTGCGTAAGATCGTCAAAGTTGATCCGCAGAATATGGCTGTCCACCTGCGCGTGGCGGAGTTGTGCCTGCAGGAGAAACTGACCGACCAGGCCCTCGAAGAATATCTTTCGATGGGGCAGAAATATCAACGTCTCGGTCAGGTGGACGAGGCGGGCAAGCTCTACAAGCAGATTCTCGCAATTGCGCCTGGTCACCAGGAGGCCCGGCGTCGGTTGGAGAACGTGCAGGCGCCTGTTGTCGAGGAGCGTGAAGCGAGAGAGGCACGCAAAGAGAGCATGCGTGTGGACATTGATGCAGGCGCCGTGATGCTGGCCATGCCGATGGAGCCAGTGCCGGTACCCACGGAGTCCGACCGTGTCCACGTTTTTGAAATCGAGCGTACGCTGGTCGTCGAGCCGCCCGAGTCGGTTCCAATCGGTGCATTCGGGAGCGCGACGGTTAAGTTTCAGATCGAGGGTCTTGAGTGGGAGGCGCCTGCGTCGGCGGTGGCTGCTGTTGGGCATGCTGAGGCTGTTGGACATGCTGATGTTGTTGTTGCGCCTGCTGAGGAGGAGGTTACTCCCGGCGAGGTGTCGGACGTGCCAGTCGAGGTTGGGTCCACGCAGGGGATGGCCGCTGAATGGGAGGCGTTCCTTGCGCCGAGTGGCCATGGAGACCACGCTCATGCGGACGCCCAGGCATCCGACACACATTATGAGATGGGCGTGGCCTACAAGGAGATGGGACTGCTGAACGACGCGATGGAGGAGTTCCAATTGGCGATGCGCGGGCCGACGCGATTCGTGGATGCCGGCGTGATGTTGGCGGCCTGTTATCGCGCGCAGGATCGTCCCTCGTCCGCCATGGCCGTTCTCACACGGGTGCTGGCGGATACCCGATGCGAGGGGCCGGGCGTGCCCTATGTGACATACGATCTGGCCCTGCTGTATGAGGATGAAGGGCGGACCGATCACGCGGTCCCGCTCTATGAGGCGATCCTTGGCATACGCGATGCTGAGGCCCGTCTACAACGGTTGCAGGGGAGCGAGGAGCCCATTGCATGTCCTCCCATAGGTATCAGGCGTCCTGTCGTCTATCTGTAGCAGGCTGTTGACAACGGCGGGGGAGCCGCCTAGACTCACCGGGTAAGAGCTCTGTGCCGGTTTCGGGCAGAGCTCTTGTTGTGTCGGGAGGATGTGTCCGCGATGAGTACAGTAGTGGTCATTGGCGCCCAGTGGGGTGATGAAGGCAAGGGCAAAATCGTGGACCTGCTGGCCAAGGACGCCGACATGGTGGTCCGTTATCAGGGCGGATCCAATGCCGGACACACGGTGGTGAAGGGCGAGCACAAGTACATCTTCAAGCTCATTCCGTCCGGCGTGTTATATCGCGGCACGGCCTGCGTGATCGGCAACGGCGTGGTCATTGACCCGGCGGACTTGATCGCCGAAATAGACGGGCTGAAGGCGAAGGGTGTGCAGGCCGAGAAACATCTTCGCATCAGTCTGGCCGCGCACGTCATCATGCCGTACCACAAGGCCATTGAGAAGGCGAGCGAGACTCAGAAGGGCGGGCGGCGCATCGGTACGACCGGCCGTGGCATCGGGCCGGCGTATGTGGACAAGATGGCCAGGATCGGGATTCGTATGGGGGATCTTCTGGATCCGACGTCGTTTCGCCGGAATCTGGATGACAACGTGGCCGAAACGAACGCGCTGCTGAAGACGCTCTATCATGCGCCGGGATTCACAGCCGAACAGATTTTCAAGGAATATCGTGGCTATGCCATGCGACTGAAGAACATGATCGTGGACACGGGGAGCCTCGTTCACCAGGCCATTGCGACAGGAAAGATGGTCCTGCTGGAAGGCGCGCAGGGGACGCATCTGGATGTAGACCACGGCACCTATCCCTACGTGACGTCGTCAAGCGCGACAGCTGGTGGGGCCTGTACCGGCACGGGCGTGGGACCGACCGCCATTGACGCCGTGCTGGGGATTGCGAAAGCCTATACGACTCGCGTGGGGAGCGGGCCGTTTGTCACAGAGTTGACCGATGAGATCGGGGCGGCGTTACAGACACAGGGCAATGAAGTCGGGGCCGTCACGGGGCGTGAACGTCGCTGTGGGTGGTATGACGCAGTCCTGGTTCGCTATGCGGTCAGAGTCAATGGGCTGACGTCACTGGCGATCACGAAGCTGGATGTCTTGGACAGCCTCGATGAAATCAGACTCTGTACGGGTTACCGCTTCAAGGGCAAAACCGTCACAGGCATGCCACAGGGCAGCGCGATCCTGGCTGACTGCGCACCGGTCTATGAAACCTGGCCTGGCTGGAGTCAGCCGACAAGGGGCGTGACGGTCTATCGCTACTTGCCACGCAATGCCCGTCGCTACCTGACGCGCATTGAGGAACTGGCCCAGTGTCCCCTGGATATGGTCTCGACCGGCGCCAGGCGAGACGAAACGATTGTGTTGCGAAATCCGCTGCTCCGTGCCCGCCGCCGCCGGTAATTTCTTGAACGTTTTTGACGCGCTGTGGTAGAGTCGTCTCACGATTCCAACGAGTGCGTGTGAGCCGGTAGCTCAGTTGGTAGAGCATCGCCCTTTTAAGGCGAGGGCCCTGGGTTCAAGTCCCAGCCGGCTCACCACATTTTTGAGGACACCAGCTTCTTCACCTTCTCCACGATGTGGCGGGCGCTGAGGCCGTAGCGGTCGAGTAACTGCGCGGGCTTGCCGCTGTGCGGGATCTCTGTCACGGCCATTTTGTGGACTCGTATGCCGTCGTGGTTGACCGCCGCCGTCACGGCATCCCCCAGCCCGCCATGTCCGTAGTGGTCCTCAACCGTCAGCATGAGGTGGTGGGTGGCGAGGCCGCAGGTGACCAGCGTGGCGCGGTCAATCGGCACGATGCTATAGAGGTCCACCACGCGGATGGCAATGCCCTGCTTGGCCAATTCGTCGTGGGCTGTGAGCGCCTCAAAGAGGGTGACGCCCGCCGCCACCACCGTCAGCCGGTCCGTCGCGCTCTCATGGAGAACTGTTGATCCGCCAATCCTGAACGACGCATCGTTCTTGTAGAGGATGGGTGTCTTCGGGCGGCTGGTGCGGAGATAGACCATGCCCTGATGCTCGGCGGCCAGGACCGTCAACCAATGCGCACAGACGGCATCGGAGGGATACAGCACCACGACGCCCGGTTGCGCCGCCATCATTGCGAGGTCTTCGAGCCCCATCTGTGAGGGCCCATCCTCACCGATGGAGACCCCGACGTGCGAGCCCATGAGCTTGAGATTCGTCTGGCTAATCGCGGCCATGCGGATGAAGTCGTAGGCTCTTGTCAAAAAGGCGGCGAAGGTCGCGACGAACGGAATTTTCCCCTGGCTGGCCAAGCCGACCGCCGCACCGACCATATTCTGCTCGGCGATGAAGGTTTCAAAAAACCGTTCAGGAAATTGTTTGCCGAATTTGTCCGTGAAGGTGGAGTTTTTGACATCCGCGTCGAGGACGACGATCGTGGGATACGCCTCGCCCAGTTTCATCAGCACGGCGCCGAAGGCTTCGCGTGTCGCGACAGAATCTGTCGGCTGATACGCAGGAGGCGCCACTGGTTTGGCTGCGAGCGATGCACTCACCAGCGGGTCTGGCAGGCGAATGTTTATGTGGGGCGGAGAGGGGAGTAGGTGGGCGCGTAATGCAGCCAGCGCCGTGTTCAGTTCATCGCCTTTTTTCAAAGCTTTTCCGTGCCAGTCAGGCTTATCCTCGGCACAGGCAATCCCTTTACCCTTGAGCGTACGAGCCAGGATGATGGTTGGCTTGCTCGTCGTCTGAGACGCGCGCTCGAAGGCGTTCAGTAAGGCGGCTATGTCGTGTCCATCCACCACGATGGTGTGCCAGCCGAATGCGCTCCAGCGGGCGTGATACGCCGCCATGTCGTGCTGAAGCAGCGTTGGGTCGCTCTGCCCGAAGCGGTTGATGTCTACGATGGCGCAGAGATTGTCGAGTTGAAAATGACGCGCGGCTTCGGCGGCCTCCCACGTCGAGCCTTCCATTGTTTCCCCATCGCCCATCAGGATGTAGGTGCGGTACTTGGAGCGGTCCAGTCGTGCATTCAGGGCCAGCCCAATCCCGGCGTTCAGTCCCTGCCCAAGCGATCCTGTGGCCACGTTCACGAAGTTCAAGCGTGGCGTGGGATGCCCTTCGAGATCAGACTCCAAGGTTCGTAAGCGCAGCAGGTCGTCCGAGCTGAACGCGCCGGCCTCGGCCCAGGCCGCGTACAACAGCGGCGCGGCATGGCCTTTTGACAGAACAAACCGGTCGTTGTTGGGGTGTTTGGGATTGTTCGGGTCAAAACGCATGACCGCAAAAAACAGCGCCGTGACGATGTCTGCTGCCGAACAACAGCTGGTCGGATGCCCGCTCTCGGCTTCGGTCGTAGACTGAACGCTGAGGATGCGCAGTCGGGCGGCGAGGTGGTGCAGGGTTGCTATGGGGGTCTCAGAGGTCATGCCTGTCGGTGTCAACGGGGTGTCTCCTTGTTGGAACAATCGGTGGCCGGGACAGTGCTCGTCTCCGGGGATGTCTCCGGGGTGGCCAGGACAGGTTTGTCGGCATGACTTTTCTCGGCGGACGTTTTGTCGGCGGCGGCTTTGTGGATGCGTTTGGTGCGGCCTTCGCTCAGGATCGGCAGGATACGGGCGCGCAACACCTCCTGAATCTCATCCGGCGGACGCCGGGCGTCCACCACCTGAAAGCCGAACTCCTCGGCGATGCTGTCGAACTCTGCGATAATGAGGCCCTGGTATTTCTTGAAGCTGTCGTAGAGATCGGCGCCTAGCCGCATGTCCATGCCGCATTCCCAGTAGTTCATGCCCTTCGATTCGATTACTCGCAGAGCTAGGGTGTCTACGTCAATTCGTAGGTAGCAGACGAGATCGGGCACGATCGCAAAGCCGAAGACGTCGTGGATCCACTGGCGGTCGCAGCCTCGAATGGTGTTGCGGGCGAAGGCGGTATAGATGTACCGGTCGGCCAGCACGACGAACCCTGAGCGCAGGGCGGGGATGATCTGGTGCTCCAGCCGGTCGGCGAAGTCCGTGGCATAGAGCAGGCTGTAGCTCCAGGGGTCGAGGATGTTGCCTTGCTTGGCGGTCGCGATGGTTTTGGACATGAGCTCCGAGCGGGTCCATCCGGTGGTGAGGACGCCGTAGCCCTGCACCTCCAGCCATTCCTGGAGCAATTCAATGTGGGTCGAACGCCCGACGCCGTCGGGGCCTTCAACCGCGATCAGTTTCCCCTTGAGTCCTTTCAGACTCTGGTAGGGCAAACCTTCGCCAAAATAACGCTTCTCGCTTGGCATGAAAACTCCGTTTCGGTTTGTAGGTGGCCAGTGTCTTCGAGACGATCTCGCGGACCTGCGCCTGCTGCTCATCAATTTCGAGCGTCGCGTCCATGACGGTCAGCCCGAATTCATCCACGATCTTGTCGTATTCGATCAGGGTTCTGGATTGGAAGAGGGTAAAGCTCTCCACCAGGTTCGGGCTGAGACCGAGATCCATCCCGGCTTCATAATACTTGAGCTCGGCGCGCGTGCCTTCTAGGAGGCGCGACAGGGAGACTTCGATCGGGACACGGAAGTAGAAGGCGAGGTCCGGCTTGAGGGCGAAACTATACAGCCGGCGCACCCAACTCGGCGAGACGCCGCGCACCGCGTCTCGCGCGAAGGCCGTGTACATGTAGCGGTCCGCCAGCACAATCATCCCGGCCTTGAGGGGGGGCAGGATCTGGTGGTACAGGCGATTGGCGAAATCAGTGGCGTGCAACAGGCTGAACGTGAGCGGCGTCAGCGCCTTGGTTTTTTTGCCCCGCTTGGTCGTCTCCTTGACCAGCTCGGAGGAGTTCCACTCGGTGAAGAAAATGTTGGACCCCTGAGACTCCAACCACTTGCGTAGCAGGCTGAGCTGAGTGCTCTTGCCTGAGCCGTCAATACCCTCGACGACAATGAGCTTGCCCGGATAGGGATGATCGAAGAGATAGGGAGATTTGATAATCGGTGTGGTCATGCGTCGCGTGTTTCCGTGGCCGCTGTCTTCGTCAACCGGATTGTCCTCCGCAGTACGTGACCCAACAAAGTGGTCCGTTCTTGCGCGGCCCAGAGTTCCAGTGCCACCTCATCAGTGGCGATCACGCTTATATCCACGGCGTCCGAGGACACGACACACCGAACGGACTGCACCACGCCGAAGTGACTTCGATCCAGCGCATCTCCGATACGCAACATTCCCCCCAACAGGGTGAGGGTGCGCCGGAGATCTTCGGGAAGCTCCTTGAGGGTCCGGTGGTCGTCCTCAGGAATTGCCTTACGGTGGTACCGGGCGACATTGGCGAGCAATTCGATCTCATCCGCCGTGAATCCTACCAGATCGGAGTGTTTAATTAAATAGTAGGAGTGTTTATGGTGCTGCCGTGGATTGATGAGGTAGCCGATGTCGTGGAGGATCGCCGCATACTCCAGCCATTCACGTTCCCGTTTGCCCATCTTGTGGAGGGAGACGGTTTGGTCAAAAATTTGCAGGCAGAGCTTGGCGACATGGTGGGCATGGACGGGATCATACTGGCATATGCGGGCCACGCGGAGCACATCGCGCCGGCGGACGTTCGGAATGGCCTGCTCTGCCTGAATGCCCTCGCGGTGTTGTTCGATGAAGTCATACAGCAGTCCCTCCCTGAGGGCCTTGTCACTGATGGTAAGTTTCTGGATGTCGAGCCGCTCCATCAGGGTCCTGAGCACAACGACCGCCGGCACGAGGACATCGGCGCGTTTCGGGTCTACGCCGGGAATCTCATGCCGCCGCGCGAGCGGGGTCTTGACGAGGAGTTTTTCCAACGACGCGACGTCCTTATAGGAGAACTGCGCCAGGTTCAGTTGTGGAATCGGCCGGCCCGTCTTGTGCAGATGGATGATCTCGGCCAGATTGCCGATCATGCCGGAGGCACCGACGAACTGCGTAAAGCCCACCTTTTTGAAACGAGGAAGCGCCGGTTTGAGTTGCGCCCAGATCGCCTTCTTGAGCCGTTCGAGGCGGCCTGCGGAGGGTGTGGTATCGGATTTGAGGTAGAGGTCTTTCATCCTGATCGCGCCAAGTTTGAGACTGGCGGCATGGAGGAGTGTCGTGCGGTTCCCGACGATCAATTCCACCGATCCTCCGCCGATATCCGCGATCAGGACAGTGCGGCCTTTAAAATCCATACTCTGTCGGACGCCCAGATAAATGAGGCGCGCTTCTTCCTGGCCGGTGACCACGCGGACGCGGATGCCGGTCTGCTGTTCGATGGCCTCAATCAGTTGTCCCCCGTTGGCGGCTTCGCGGACGGCACTCGTGGCGACGGCCTCAATGCGGGTCACGCCGCGGTTACGGGCCAACGTGGCGAGGGATTTGACGACGGCAAGGCCTCTGGCGAGGGCATTCGGAGAGAAGTGGCCGAACTTGAAGGTCGCCTCGCCCAATCGCGTGACGTCCTTGAAGCGGTCGAGAATTCGATACGAGAAGTCTGGCTGAATCTCGGCCAAGACCAGATGAATCGAGTTACTGCCGATGTCCAGGAGAGCCAGTTTCAACATGATGTATGGTGGCGCATTGTCCCATAATGAAGGCTGTGGCGACAATGGATGCAGAGGCATGGAGCACAGGCGCCGGGACCCCAAGGGTCCCCGGCGCACAATACCTCTAAATCAGAGGAGAAAACTGGCGGTCAGAACCAGAGTGAGAGCCGCGTAATCGCTTCCCATGACGTGTCGTTACCCGGACTGAGGGACGCAAACCCGCCACAGGCTGTGGTCGGCGAACAACTGAACGGCGTCCCCCGTTCGTTGCTGAACCAGTAATTCGTCCAGTTGAACATGAGCCGAACCCGTGGGTTCAGATACCAGTTCAGTCCGGCGGTGGCGGCCTGCACGTTATTTTCGCGCACGAGTCCGGCAGCTGGAACGCCGCCGGTGAAGAAATCTATGGCCTCGCTGGAGTCAAAGGCGAGACTGGACCACCGGAACAGCACCTGCACGGCTCCAGGCCCCGCAGAAGGGCCGAACGGACTGGAGAAATTCTTCTTGGGAACAATCGGGCCGTTCAAGACTGAATCCTCTCCCGTGAGGAGATACGAGCCTGTGACGTACCACCCGCTCGCCGTAATCTCATCCAACTCCCTGCCGCCAGGTCCAAGCCCCTTCCGCTCACTCTGTTGAATAATTCCTTCGGCCTTGAGCGCGGCAGGGCCGACCGTCCAGGCCAAGTCTCCTCCCACCCTGGTCCTGATCCCATTGACGGTGTGGGGCGTAAAGAAGGTAAACCGTGTGGCGGTCCTGGCAGAGGTCCGACCCTGTGCGCTGCCGGCCGCAAACGTCCCGCCCTGGTCGCCCCATGTGACGTTGCCCCCGATCTGCATCCCCTTGAGCCAGCGATCCGACGAAGTTTTGAACGGGGCCACCACCAACCGGGCCGCCAGATCCTTATCATCGCTGCGATCCGAGAAATTTTCCCCTCTCCCATTAAAACCACCCAGGGAGTACATGAGCTTGCCTTGCAGAAGGCTGCCATGGAGCATCATCCCAACATCTCGTCCTGGCACCAGCTCGTCCACCACAGAGCGCTCCACAAAATCAATGTGCCGGGCCGATGTGAGCTGATCTAGGCTAAAGGGGGTTTTGAACTGTCCCACCCGGAGTTTCAGCTCCGGCATGAAATCCAGTTCCACAAAGCCGTCCTTCAACGTTCCCCCTATGCCTGCGCCCTGTCCTCCTGCCGACTGGCCTGCAGGGGCAAATTCTCCCAGGACCATGAACTTGACGAACTGAAACATCGTCCCGTCAATCCCAAATCGGGCGCGACGGACAAGAAACTGATCGTCCAGATTGCCTCCTGCAAGGGTGTTGGCACCCCCCTCTGTCGCATGAAAGTCAGTCTGCAGGACACCATTCAGAAAGAACTCATAGTTGCCGTCGTCCGACCGAAGAAACGGACGTCCCTTTTCCACGCCGGCCTGCACCCCGCTCTTCGCCGCAGCCGTCTTCATCGCGTCTGTGTCGGCTTTGGCTTTGTCCGTGTCGGTCTTGACCTTCGCCAACTCGGCTTTCGCTTGCGTTGCCTCAGCCTTGGCCTGTTCTAGTTCAGCCTTTGTCTGCTCGATTTCAGCTTTTATCTGTGCTGTCTCAGCTTTTGCTTTCGTCCATTCTTCTTTGGTGATCATACCTTTCTTATAGAGAATGTCCTCTAATCCCGCGTAGGCGGGGCTGGCTGTCACGGCCATCCCGATGACACCGATTACGCCAGCCACAAGGCCGATGACACGACCGATCCATTGCTGATTCATCATCTTGGCTCTCCTTCTTTTTAAACACCCATCCTCACTCCATTGGCGAGGACGCTACAGGAGCAGTTCGATAAAGTCAAGCCCCTGCCGTACCAGCGTTCTCTGGAGGGTTGACCTGTTTCTTGGAGTTGTGATAGTTTCGGCCCCACGCGGAGTCTAAGGAGCACGGGCCATGGCGAAGATAGATGCCTTCTTTAAGTTGATGTTCGATCAAGGCGCGTCGGACTTGCATTTGGTGTCCGGTCAGCAGCCGATTCTCCGTTTGCGCGGTGAAATCGAACGGGTCAAGTATAAAGTCTTGGAGAACGACGAGCTCAAGGCGATGCTCTATGAGATCGCCCCTGAAACCAAGATCAAGCACTTTGAAGAAACTGGCGACGTGGATTTCGGGTACGAGATTCCAGGGATCGCGCGCTTCCGGTGCAATTTTTTCAATCAGAAATATGGGTGCGCGGCGGTCTTCCGGCAAATCCCCAGCCAGGTCCTCACAGCCGCGCAACTCGGGCTGTCGCCGATTCTGACGCAATCCGCCATGTATCGAAAGGGCCTGGTCCTGGTGACAGGCCCGACCGGCAGCGGCAAGTCCACCACACTGGCCGCGATCATTGACCACGCCAACAAAAATCGGAAGGACCACATCATCACGGTCGAGGACCCGATTGAGTTCGTCCATCAGAGCGCGGGCTGCATCGTCAACCATCGTGAGGTCGGGATGCATACCAAGTCGTTCGGCGCCGCGTTGAAAGGCGCGCTGCGCGAAGACCCCGATATCATTCTCGTGGGCGAAATGCGGGATCTGGAAACCATCCGCCTGGCGGTTGAAGCGGCGGCGACCGGCCACTTGGTCTTCGGGACCCTCCATACCACCAATGCCGCCAAGACCGTGGACCGCGTCATCGAAGTCTTTCCGCACGAAGAACAGAGTCAGATACGCAACACCTTGTCCACGAGCCTCAAACTGGTGGTGGCGCAGAACCTCTTCAAGCGTATTGATAAGAAGGGCCGCTGCGCGGCGCTGGAGATCATGGTCTGCACCGGCGCCATCTCCAACCTAATTCGCGAGAACAAAACCTTCCAGATCCCCTCGGCGATCCAGGTGGGCAAGAAGTACGGGATGTGTACGCTTGATGATGCGATTCTGGAGATTCTCAACAAGAAGTGGATCAGTCACGAAGAGGCGTTTGACAAATGCATTGACAAAGCGAAGTTCGCGGCGCTGCTTCAGCAAGCGGGCAAGAAACTTCCGGACGACTATTACGGGTGAGGAGCGGTTGATTCGTCGGCGTTTATGACAAGGGGAGTAGGGGTATGCGGCGGCCTGAAATTGACTACATGTTGGATAAGATGCTGTTCACGTTCCCCAACGTGTCGGATCTCAACATCTCCGTAGACCGTCCGTTGCAGGTGGAGTCCTCCGGCCAGTTGACGAAGGTGCCGGTGGAGCCTGCGATTGACATCCTGACCCCCTTTCAGACCGAAATTTTTGCGCTGAACCTTATCAACAGCGACCGCCGCCTCTCCCAGATTCTGCTGCAGCAGGGATCCTGCGACAGTTCGTATTATCTCGTCGGGAAAGCCAGGTTTCGCGTGAACATTTTTTCCCAACAAGGGCGCTACTCCATCATCATGCGAAAATTGGAGACGGTGATTCCGACGTTGAAAGGGATCAATCTTCCGGAAGCGTTTTACAAGATGACCAAGGAGAAGAACGGATTGGTCCTGGTGACGGGCGCCACCGGCAGCGGAAAATCCACGTCGCTGGCAGCCCTTTTGCGGGAATTCAACGAGACCAAGTCCATTCACATCGTGACGCTGGAGGACCCAGTCGAGTTCGTCCATTCCAACATCAAGGCCACGTTCAATCAGCGGGAATTGGGCGGCGACTTCGACACGTTCGCCAGCGGCCTCAAGGCCGCGTTGCGGCAGGCGCCGAAGATCATTCTCGTTGGTGAGATGCGCGATCGTGAAACGGTCGAGTTGGGCTTGAAAGCCTCCGAGACGGGCCACTTGGTGGTGAGCACCCTGCACACGGTGGACGCCGGCCAGACCATCAATCGTATCGTTGGTATGTTCGACCAGGAAGAGGAAAAGCAGATCCGCCAGCGCCTTGCCGGCACGGTCCGGTGGATCATCGCACAGCGCTTGGTCCCCAAAGTGGGCGGGGGGCGCCTGGCCATTCATGACATTCTTGGGAATAATATGCGGACGCGGGAATGCATTTTGATGGGCGAGGCCGAGGGAAAGACCTATTACGAGATCCAAGAGGCGAGCCAGCCATTTGGGATGCAGACGTTTGACCAGGCGCTCCTGAAAGCCTTTGAAGAGGGCTTGGTGACGGGCGAGGATGTCGAACTCTATGCCACCCGGAAGGCTATCGTCCAGCGCGGCATGGACCGGATCAAACAAATACGCGGCGAGAAAACCACCGAGATCGAGGGGTTGTCGCTCGATACTGACTATGACAAGCCGGTGGGCAAAAAGAAGTAGCCGCTATGGAAGTCACCTGCGCCGCCTGTTCGACGAAGCTCAATATTCCGGACGAGAAAGTCCCGCAGAACACGATCTTTAAGATCACCTGCCCCAAATGTCACGAGAAAATCCAGGTCAGCACCAAACCGGACGGCGTGGCGCCGCCGCCCGCCGAGGCCGCGCCTGCTCCGATCGCGCCGCCGCCGGTTGATCCGCCTGATGAGGCTCCTCCGGTGATGCCGCCGACGGCCCCGCCGCCCGTTCAGGACGACGTGATTCCGTCACCCTCTCTTGAGCAAGAGGTGTCCGACGACATTGATCCCCAGCCGTCGGAGGTGGTGGAGGATGACTTTGTCGAAGACCAAAAACTGGCGCTCATGTGCTTTGATCAGCCGAACCTCAAACCTATCGTCAAGGCTGCTCTCGAAGCGTTAGGCTACACCGTACACGTTCCCGCCAAGATGGAGGATGCCGCTCAGAAAGTTCGGCAAAACAAGTATGAAGTGGTCCTTCTCCACGAAACCTACGGGGGGTCTGTGGCGGGCAACCTCTTCCTGCAGACGATCCAGTTGATGGCGATGCCGTTGCGGCGGCATATGTGCGTGGGGCTCGTCGGAAAGTCCTTCCGGACGCTCGACAACATGATGGCCTTTGCGAAGAGCGTGAGCTTTGTGGTCGCGGAACGGGAACTCCCCAAAATCAAGGCGATTCTCCGTCAGGCTGTGTCGGATAATGACCAGTTTTACCGCGTTTTCCGTGAGGCGCTACGCGAAGCGGGCAAGCAGTAACCATCGCTTCCCAGCCAGCTAATGAAGGAGCCTAGGCCGTGAAGCGAGCATTGATCAGCGTCTCAGATAAAACCGGCGCGGTTGAGTTTGCGAAGGGACTCACCGGACTGGACTACGCAATCCTGTCCACTGGCGGGACGGCGAAAGCCTTGCGGGACGCCGGCCTGGCGGTCACGGATGTTGCAGCCTACACGGGATGTCCGGAAATTCTTGACGGGCGGGTCAAGACGCTCCACCCCACAATTCATGGCGGTCTGCTGGGCCGTCGCGCGGACCCGACGCACGTCGCCCAAATGTCGCAGCAGGGCATTGCGCCCATTGACGTGCTCGTGGTCAATCTCTATCCCTTTGAGGCGACCATCAACAAGCCCGGCTGCACCGTGGACGAGGCGATTGAGAATATTGATATCGGGGGGCCGGCCATGTTGCGGTCGGCTGCGAAGAATCATGCCGACGTGACCGTGGTGGTGGATCCGGCTGACTACGCGCCTGTGTTGGATGCGCTACGCAGCGGCGAGATGTCTCCGGCGATGCGGCGAAATCTGGCGCGCAAGGTCTTTCAACATACCTCGCGCTACGATGACATGATCGCCGGTTACCTGGCGCGGCAGGATACAGCGGCACAGCCCTATTTCCCCTCTGTGCTCGCGCTGCGTTTTGAGAAGGCACAGAATCTACGATACGGCGAGAACCCGCACCAGCCTGGCGCGTTCTATCGGGATATTGGGCCGGGCGAGACGGGGGTGGCGCGTGCCCAGCAACTGCACGGCAAAGAGATGTCCTATAACAATTTTCTGGATGCGAACGCGGCCTTGGAATTGGCGAAGGAATATCAGGAGACCGTCGCGGTGATCGTGAAGCACAATAATCCCTGTGGCGTGGCGGTGGCGCCATCGTTGCAGGCGGCCTATGTGGCCGCGAAGGAGACCGACCCCATCGCTGCGTTCGGCGGCGTACTGGCGTTTAATCGCCGCGTGGACCTTGCCACGGCCATGGCGATTACGGCCACGTTCGTCGAGGTCATCGTGGCGCCTAGTTTTGAGGAGGACGCGCTGGCTGAACTCACGCGGAAAAAGGATCTGCGTTTACTGGCGGTGGGGGATCTCTGCGCGGAGGCTCGATCGGGATTGGATGCCATGGACCTGAAGAAGATCGTGGGTGGGCTGATTGTGCAGGATCGAGACCTGGGCGCGCTTGAGAATGTGCGAACCCTGCGCGTTGTCTCCAAACGGGCGCCGACGGACGAGGAGTATCGGGCGTTTGAGTTTTCCTGGAAGGTCTGTAAGCATGTCAAGTCCAATGCGATCGTGTTTGCCCGGCCTGATCGGACCATCGGGGTGGGGGCCGGTCAAATGAGCCGTGTGGATTCGGTGAAGCTGGCGACGAGCAAGGCGGCGTCGTCATTGGCGGGTTGTGTGATGGCGTCGGACGCGTTTTTTCCGTTTCGTGATGGGATTGACGAAGCGGCGAAGGCCGGGATCACCGCCGTCATCCAGCCTGGCGGATCCATTCGAGACGAGGAAATCATCAAGGCGGTGGACAATTATAACATGGCGATGGTTCTCACCGGTATGCGGCATTTCAGGCATTAACAGGAGGTTGAAAAAAGCCTCCAGCCGCGTTCTCGCGTCGCTCAGAGGCTCCACGTACAGAGTGTACGCCTCGTCTCCTCGCTCGCTGCGGCCTTGCCGGACGACTTTTTTGAACCTCCTGTAATCGAGCTTCTCCATGACGGATATTCCATGAACGTGCTGATTATTGGCGGGGGTGGGCGGGAACATGCGCTTGCCTGGAAGATTGCCCAAAGTCCCCTTGTCACGAAGCTCTATTGCGCACCGGGCAATCCTGGTATCGCTCGCCTTGCCACAGGTCTGCCCATTCATCCGACCAATATCACGGCTCTTCGTGAGGCCGCCATCGCGCATCGGATCGGCCTGACGGTCGTTGGCCCGGAGACCCCGCTGGCCGCCGGCATTGTGGATGTATTCCGCAACGACCAACGCCTCATTGTCGGCCCGCATCAGGCAGCCGCCAGGATTGAAGCGAGTAAAGCCTTCTCCAAAACCCTCATGGATCAGTTGAAGATTCCAACCGCACAGGCGCAAACATTTACGGATGCATCGTCTGCGTTAAACTATCTTGATCGGTGCGAGATTCCTGTCGTGGTCAAGGCCGATGGGCTGGCGCAGGGCAAGGGCGTGGTCGTGGCAACCTCCCGTGCTGAGGCGCGCGAGGCGGTTCGCGCCATGCTGGAGGAGAAGGTTTTTGGCGAGGCAGGGGCGCGTGTGGTCATTGAGGAATTCTTGGACGGCGAGGAACTGACGGTGATGGCTTTCACAGACGGCAAGACCATCGTGCCGATGCTGCCGGCCCAGGATCACAAACGGATCGGTGAGGGAGACACAGGCCCCAACACGGGCGGCATGGGGGCCTATGCGCCTGCGCCGATTGGGACCCCGGCGCTGCTGGACCGGGTGCGGCGGACGATTCTGGAGCCGGTTGTGGAGGGACTGTCCAGTCGGGGCGCCCCTTTTCACGGGGTGTTGTATGCGGGGCTGATGATGGTGCGTGGCGAGCCGAAGGTGCTCGAATTCAACGCGCGTATGGGCGATCCTGAAACGCAGGTGGTGCTGCCGTTGCTCAAGACCGATCTGGTGGAGGTGCTCCTGGCGGTGGCGGAGCGACGACTGGATCGTCTGACTGTGGAATGGCACAATCGCGCCGCCGTGTGCGTGGTGGTGGCGGCCTCCGGCTATCCTGGCGCGCCGGTGACGGGGGCGCCCATTGCCGGACTGGCCGACTGCGAGCATCAGGACGATCTGATGGTTTTCCATGCCGGCACGGCGAGTGCCCTTGACGGTTCTGGTGGCGTCGTGACAGACGGAGGGCGCGTGTTGGGCGTGACGGGCATGGGCGTGACCCTGGAGGCCGCGCGCAAGCTGGCCTATGATGGCATCCAGCGGATCAGTTTTCAGGGGATGCAGTACCGATCCGATATTGCGGCGCGTGCCATGAGTCGTCGTTAACGGGATGAGTGTTATGCTAGAATGGTCCACAATTATGATGATGCATGGTGATGTGTCAGGCCCGTCATTGCGAGCGGTTGCCGACATCGTTCGAGGAGGGGGGATCATTGCGTTTCCGACCGAGACCTTCTATGGCCTGGGTGTCTGTCCGTTCAATGCCCGCGCAGTTCACCGTCTTGCCGAGTTGAAGGATCGCGAGCGCCGAGTTGCGCCAATCCTCGTGCTGATCCGCTCACGCGCCGATCTGTCTGGGCTGGTGTCGGAGATCACGCCAACTGCTGAACGTTTGATGGAGACCTGCTGGCCTGGTCCATTGACGCTCGTCTTTCGCGCAGCCATGGGGCTGCCGTCGGCTTTGACTGCCGGCACCGGCACGATTGGGATTCGCGTATCGGCTCATCCAGGCGTCCAGCGACTCCTGGAGGCGGTCGGGGGGCCTCTGACGGGAACCAGCGCGAATCTCGCTGGACGGCCGGCGGCGACCATGGCATCCGACGTGGCCTTCGCGCTTGGAGATGGCGTAGACGCGATTGTGGACGGAGGTCCGGCTGCCGGCGGGCTTCCCAGCACCGTCGTAGATACGACGGTGACGCCGCCTCGGTTGATTCGATCCGGGTGCTTGTCGGAGACCGTGCTGCGGTCGGTGATTCACTCTCTGGCGGCATGAGTATGGGCGGCACCGCGCAAGCCTTACACACGCGTCTGTTTCATCGGATGCGGCTGACCACCAAGCTGGTCATCATGATGCTGACCCTGCTGGCCCTGTCGCTCACGGCCTCCATCATTCTGTCCTACCTGTCGCGTGAGGCGCTGGTACGCGAGATGGAGGACAGCATTAATGAGTTGTCCCATGCCACGGAGGTTAGCGTTGAACAGTTATCCGGGGCGCCCAATCAGGACGCGCTCCAGAAGTTGATGGCGCGTCTGGGCAAGAAAGGTGTGAAGGAGATCAAGCTCCTTGACGTGGAGAAGAACGAAGTCATCGTTAGTACACCGCTTCAGCCGGCTCCCCCAGGAGGGGGCGCGCGAAAAATCGAGAGCACACTGACGGAAGGGGGGAAGCGCGAGTACAGCGTGACCGCGCCGTTGGTCGAGGGCAAGGATGTGCTGGGCTACATCCATGTGATGTTTACGCTGGACGATGTGGCGCAGACGACCAAAGCCACCCTGTATGAGCGGGTGGTCGTGACGCTGATTATTTTTTTGCTCGGTATTTTCATCTCACTGTATCTGGCTCGGAAATACACCCAGCCGCTTCATGACGTGGTACGGTCGGCCAAGCGAGTCGCCGCCGGAGACTTGACCAGAACCATCGAAATGGAGGGCGAAGATGAAATCGCCGAACTGACTCAAAGTTTCAACGAGATGGTGGAAAAACTGCGCCAGCATCGAGCACTGGAGGAGCGGCTGCGAGAGGCCGAACGGTTGTCCGCCGTTGGGGCGTTGGCATCCGGCATTGCCCACGAGATTCGCAATCCGTTGAACTTTATGAACCTCAGTATTGACCACATCCGCAATCGTCTGGGCAGTGGGCATCCTGAGGGGATCGCCGAGGCGCTGAGCTTGATGGCCACGATCAAGGCCGAAATCCACCGGCTGAACAGCATGATCGAGAATTTTCTTGCGGTGGGCAAGCCCCTGGCGCTGAAGAAGCGCGAGGTGTGCCTGCACACACTCATTCAGGACGTGGTCGGGCTGGCCCAGCAGAAGGCCGTCGAGCAACACATCACGATTGACATAGCCGACGACGCGCCACTGGCGCGCTTGCAGGCCGATCCAGCACAAATCACGACCTGTCTCATGAATGTGGTGCTGAATGCCATCCAGGCGATGCCGTCCGGTGGGCGCCTGCGTCTCGCCGTCTCTCTCAACAACGGGTACGCTGACATCATGATTTCGGACACAGGGCCTGGGATCAACGACGACGATCTTGGCCGTATCTTTACCCCCTACTTCACCACAAAAAAACTTGGGATCGGTCTCGGCCTGGCGATCACCAAGAAGGTCGTGGAGGAACATCAGGGCCGGATCACCGTCTGCAGCCGCCCCCATGAGGGTACCGACGTTGTCATTAGTCTACCCCTGGAATATGAGGCATGGGAGTCCATTCCGATGGGCGCACAGGCCCCCGCTTGTAACGAGGTCTCCGTATGACTGCCGGGCATGTGTTGATCGTAGACGACGAAAAATCCCAGCGGGATATTCTGACGCTAATCCTGGAAGGGGAAGGCTACCAGGTCGAGGCTGCGGCCAATGTCACGCAGGCCCTTGCCGCCTTTCGGTGTCGTCCTGCCAATCTGGTGCTGAGCGACCTATCCATGCCGGAGCGGGATGGTCTGTCACTGTTGGAAGAATTGACCGCGCTTGATCCTGAGGTGGTCGTCATTCTGATTACGGCCTATGGCACGATTGGCGCGGCGGTGCAGGCGATGCAGAAGGGCGCGGCCGATTTTTTGACAAAACCGATAGACCGGGACGAGCTGCTGATTACGATGGCCAAGGCCTTCGAGAAGATTCATCTTGTCACAGAAAACCGGCAACTCAAGCGGCAACTCCACGACACATTCAACATTGAGAATATTCTGGGACGGCACGCGCTGATGCAGGAGGTCTTCCGCATCATTAAAAAGGTGGCGGTCAGCCAGGCGACCGTGTTGGTCACGGGCGAGAGCGGCACCGGCAAGGAACTCGTCGCCCGGGCGCTCCATGCTCATAGTCTGAGGGCGGATCGTCCGTTTCGAGCGTTGAATTGCGCCGCCATCCCGGAAGCCCTGATTGAGAGCGAATTATTCGGGCATGAGAAGGGCGCGTTTACAGGCGCCCAGGCGCGCCAGGTTGGGCTGTTCGAGGCGGTGGACGGTGGCACCTTGTTTCTGGACGAGATCGGCGACCTCAGTCTTCCGCTCCAGGCCAAGTTGTTACGGGTGTTGCAGGAAAAGGAAGTTCGACGGATCGGCGGACGCGAGGACATCAAGGTAGATGTGCGCGTCGTGGCGGCGACCAATCGCAAGCTGGCTGCGGCCATCAAGCAGGGGACGTTTCGAGAGGATCTCTTTTACCGGCTCAATGTCGTGTCCGTGCCGCTCCCGGCGTTGCGGGATCGGGCGACGGACATTCCTGAATTGACAGAGCATTTTCTCCGTAAATATGCGGCGTCGTCGAACAGGGCCGTGACGGGCGTGACACATGGCGCGTTGCGGCTGTTGCTGGAGTATCCGTGGCCCGGTAACGTGCGTGAGCTTGAGTCGGTCCTGGAACGCGCCCTCCTGTTGTGTGAGTCCGACCATATTGATGTTGAGGACCTTTCGGCGGATGTTCGCGTGCGGGCGACGGTGTTGGATCGGATGGAGTTTGACCTGCCTGCTGAGGGTTTTTCCTTGGAGACGTTCGAGCGCAAACTGTTGGAGATGGCGATGGCACGGAGCCACGGTGTGATTGCGAAGGCGGCGAAGATGCTGGGCGTGAGCTATAAGACGATGCAGTACCGGCTGGAGAAATTTCAGATCGGGAAGGGAGCGGCAGGCGAGCGCCACGCTCCCTCGGAGATGTCGGAAGAACAGGAAACATGGAAGTAAAGGACAACCGGATGGATACCATGAAGGAGGAAAACATGAACGACAAGACGAAACGGCTAGGCTGCATGGTGGTGGCGATTGGATGTGTCACGCTGTTGAGCGGGTGTGAATGGTGGCCGCCGGCGTTACAAGAACGGATCGCTCAGCAGGAGGAGCAGGTCCAAAACTTAGAGGGAGAGAAAATCGCCCTGCAGAAGAAAGTGACGCAAGCCACGAAGACTGTGGGTGAGTGCAACGCCCAAGTGGAGCATGCCACGAAGACCCTGGCTGATTTACAGGCGCAAGTGGATCAGCTCAAAACGTCGTTGGAAGAGGCGGAAGCGCAATTAGTCAAGAAAGGGAAGCCAGCCAAGAAATAAATCGGGCCGGGCAAAGGACAGATTACGATCCCTGGCTGCTCGTGGGTGCCGGGGTGGAGTGGTTCACGGTGGAACCGCTTTCGGGGGCGGCCGCCGGCGTAGGGGACGCGGGGGTGGCGGGTTTTTCCGCGCCGTCTTTTTTGGCTTCAGCAGGCGTCGTGGAGGTTGTAGGTTTCTCTTCTGACGTGGGCGGCTTCATTTTGTTGGAATAATCGGTCACGTACCAGCCGGCGCCTTTGAACGAGATGCCGGACGCCGAGATGAGTTTGGAGACCGGCAGATTGCAGCGTTGACAGGTCGTCAGCGGAGGGTCGCTCATTTTCTGGGTCACCTCAAAGAGGTGGCCCGCCGCGCAGGCATATTCGTAGATCGGCATGATGTTTCCTTATATAACCACGGTTGCATGGTGTGCAAGCCCCGCGTTTGTCTGGATTCAGGTGAGCCGACTGACGGCCTCGGCGAGGCGATCCAGTCCCGTCACGATGTTCGGCATTCCTGTGGCATAGGACAATCGAAGATGATCTGGCGCGCCAAAGGCTTCGCCGGGAACCAACGCCGTCCTGGCATCTTTGAGGAGGTAGCCTGCCAGCGCAGTGGCCGAGGTGAGGGGGCCGTCCGGTGCTTGGCGTCCGATCAAGCGTCCAACATTGGGAAAGGCATAGAATGCGCCCTTCGGCATCGCGCACTGTATGCCTGGAATGATGTTGAGCCGCTCCACCATATACCGTCGCCGCTGGTCGAATTCCTTCACCATGTCTTTGATGAAGGCGTCGCCTTCGCGCAGTGCCGTGACCGCTGCTTTCTGCGAAATGGAGGTGGGATTGGATGTGCTCTGACTCTGCACCGTCGTCATGGCAGCGATCAGGTCTTTTGGCCCTGCGGCGTAGCCGATCCGCCACCCTGTCATGGAATAGGCCTTCGAGACGCCGTTGACGACCACCGTCCTGGCCTGGACCTCAGGCCCCAGCGAGGCCATACTGACATGCTCACGCCCATCGTAGAGAAGTTTTTCGTAAATCTCATCAGAAATGATGAGCAGGTTGTGGCGCAGCGCGACTTCTGCAATGCCTGCCAACGTCGCACGGTCATAGATCGCGCCGGTGGGATTGCAGGGGCTGTTGACGACGACGGCCTTGGTGCGGGGGGTGATGTGGCGTTCGAGTAACGCGCCGGTGAGTTGAAACCCTGTCGCTTCGTCCGTTGGAACCAGCACCGGCGTCCCGTCGTTGAGGAGAACTTGATCCGGGTAGGACACCCAGTAGGGCGTAGGAATAATGATCTCGTCTCCTGCCTCAATGAAGGCTTGGGCGAGGTTGTAGAGGGAATGTTTCGCGCCGCTGGAGATCAGGATCTGAGATTGCTCGTACTGGAGGCCCTGGTCGCGCTGGAGTTTTTCGATCACCGCCTGTTTCAACTCATCGGTTCCGCCGACCGCCGTGTATTTGGTGAAACCGCTGCGAATGGCGGCCATTCCTGCGTCCTTCACCGTGAGCGGCGTGTCGAGATCTGGTTCACCTGATGCGAAATCAATCACATCCACGCCGCGCCCCGCCATGGCCTTGGCTTCGGCGGTGATGCGGAGTGTGGGAGAGGGCGAGACGCGGCCAACCCGCTGCGCGAGCTTCATGGGGAGACGGGTCTCAGGTGCGCGGACAGCCGGCTGGCGATCTCAGGATGCACCAGACCCGTGAGGTCGCCACCGAGTCGGGCCACTTCCTTGATGATCGTGGACGTCAAATAGATATATTTCAGGCTCGGCATAAGGAAGACCGTTTCGACGTGGGGGTCCAGCTTGCGGTTCATCAGCGCCATTTGCAGTTCAAACTCAAAGTCCGACACGGCACGGAGACCCCGGATGACCGCATGGGCGTCGTGCTCCCGCACAAAATCCACGAGCAAGCCATGGAATGGTTCGACGTCCACATGCGGCAACTCCTTGACGGCCACACGGACCATCTCGACTCGCTTGTCCAAGGGCAGGGCAGGGTGTTTCTGCGGATTCGCGGCGATGGCCACATAGACCTTGTCAAAGAGACCGAGGCTTCGGGTGATGAGGTCTACATGCCCGTTGGTGATCGGGTCGAACGTGCCGGGGTAGACGCCGATCTTCATGCGGGGGTCTTTTCTTGAGCGGGCGGATGAACAGACCGATAGACTGATAGGCAAGTGTCTCCGTAGCGATACATTTTTACGAGGGTCAAATACCCGATCCGATCGCCCAAAGAGGATTTATAGAAGTGTTCAACCACCACCAGGCTACCGGCACGAATGATACCATCGCGCCCCAAGAAGGGCAAGACCTGTTCCGCATCCTGTGTGTGGTACGGTGGGTCGAGAAAGACGAGGTCGTAGGCCGGTTCAGGCTTACGTGCGAGAAATTTTGAAACCGGCATCACCTGGACATCGGCCTGTCGGGCCAGGAGACAGTGTTCCAGGTTGGCCCGAAGCAGTCGGGCCACGGCCTGGTTGGATTCAACGAAGGTGGTCTGCCGGGCGCCCCGGCTCAGGGCTTCGATCCCGACGTTACCGGTGCCCGCGAAGAGATCGAGAAAATAGGTTCCGGAGACCTGATCCGCCAAGATATTAAACAGGGCTTCCTTGACGGGGCCAGCCGTGGGCCGGACATCCAGGCCCTTCGGGCCGGCCAGCCTGCGTCCACGCAATGTGCCACTGATGATTCGCATGAGCGTCTAGTCTGCCGTACCCAGAAACGAATCGTGAATTATGAGACGGTCGAAGCGAAATTACCGGGAGAGCGGTTCAGGACTAGTGCCGACGGGGTGTTTTTTCTGATTTTTGGCGATGGTGGAATCAATGATCGCCCCGCAGTTGATGCATTTCCATGCGTAGACGATCAGAAAATAGTCGGCGAAGCGCTCCCTGACCATGAGACCTTTGCATTTCTCGCATTGCATAGGCACCCCCATCCAAACCAGTGAACTGGCCAAGCCGGTGAACGAGATCTCATTCTTCTCACGTCACGAGCAAAATACATTCCTAAAATTTATAGCACTTATTTTTCAATAAGTTAGAAAATTATAGGCTCATGACAAAGTGCCTTTCAAGACCGTCACTGTGTCAAAAAGTCCATCTACTATGTAAACAACTACACATATGGAAAGGGAAGAGACATGGATCAGAGCGAGGGCAAGGTCGAGGGAAAGTCATTAAGCATGGATCAGTGGCCGCTGGATGAGCGTCCACGTGAGCGGCTCGTGCGGTATGGGCCGGAGACCTTGACGGACGGGCAACTACTTGCTGTTTTGCTTGGAACAGGATATGAAGGCGCGACGGCGCTGGACGTCGGCGTGGCCCTGCTTAAACGCTATGACGGTCTGGCCGGGTTGGGCCGGCGCGCGGTGCGTGAGTTCTGTGCAGTGCCGGGCGTGGGGCCTGCGAAAGCCGCGCTCATCAAGGCGGCCCTGGAGGTCGGGAAGAGAGCCGTTGCCGTGCCGCTGACGACGGGGAAGCGGATCACGTCGAGCGAGGAAGTCTTTAGGCATTACCGGCCTCTGATGTGGGACCTGCGCCGGGAAATTTTCAAAGTGATTCTGCTGGACGGAAAGAATGCCATTATTCGAGACGTGACGGTGTCGGAGGGGAGCTTGACGCTCAGCCTCGTGCATCCGAGAGAGGCGTTCGTGCCGGCCGTCAAAGAGTCGGCTGCGGCGGTCATCTTCGTGCATAATCACCCAAGCGGTGATCCGGAGGCCAGTCCGGAGGATCGCGCGTTGACCCGCCGACTCGTGTCGGTGGGCGAGATGATTGGCATTCGTGTCCTGGACCACGTTATTATCGGCGACCGGACCTATGTCAGCTTTGCCGACCAGGGATGGTTGACCACGTAAATTGACGACACCGAACTGTGCGTTGATCCAATCAGAAAGGAGAGGAGGGCGAGAACGTATGCCTGCCAAGGGAGAGCAGAAGATGGTGAAGAAGATGGCACAACACAGGGCCAACAAGAAGGTGCAGGCCGTCACACAGAAGCGTTCTGCGTCATCGGGAGAAGCCTCGCCGAGCGTTGGCAGCGACCTGGCCGCTCATGTCGTGCGGCTGGCCCGTGATGTGGAGGCGATCAAAGTGGAATTGAGCCGGCGTCCTGCCGCAGGGGGAGGCGTAAGCAATGAGGGGGGAGCGCGTCGCGATCAGGACAAGGTCATTGCTGATCGGCTGGCCCGCCTGGATGAGAAAGTGGACGCGGTGTGGAACCGCCTGGCCGACTTTGAGGAACGGATGGAAGGCGATGGGACCAGGCACAAGCATGATGCCGACGAGTTTGAGGAAGCTCCGGAAAAGGATTATTACGAACGGTGACGCCTCCTCCATGGACATAGGCCCTTACAGTCCTTCTTTCAAGGAATTTTGCGCACTGGCCAAGCAGGGCAACCTGATTCCCGTCTCACGGGAAGTGCTGGCCGACTGTGAAACCCCTGTCTCGGCGTTGGCCAAGATTGATCGGGGATCCTGCGCCTACCTCTTGGAAAGCGTGGAGGGCGGCGAACAATGGGCGCGCTACTCGTTTCTGGGGAGCGGCTCGCCAACGGTGATTCGCGGCGATGACCGGACCGTCACGGTGTCGCAGGGACGGCGTCGTCGGACGATTCCGGTCACGACGGATCTGCTGGCCTGCCTCCGCGAGATTATGGCGGCGTATCGTCCGGTCACGCTTCCCGGTCTGCCCCGCTTCTGTGGGGGCGCGGTAGGGTACGTGAGCTACGATGTGGCCCGCCAGTTCGAGCGGCTCCCTGCAACGCGCAAGGACGTGCTGGCTCTGCCCCAGGCCATGTTGCTGGTGACGGATACGCTGCTCATTTTTGACAACGTGGCGAAGACCATCAGGATTGTGGCGAACGCCCATATCGGCAAGCGTGATACGAAGCAGACACAGAAGGCCGCCTATGCTGATGTGGTGCGTCGCATTGACCGGATGATCGCGCGGCTTCGCACGGGGCGTCGCCCAGCCTCCAGTCGCTCCATGCGCCGTCGGCCGCCCTCGTTTACGTCCAACATGAGTCAAGCTGAGTTCGAGAAGATCGTGAGGCAGACGAAGGACTATATCATGGCCGGTGACATCTTTCAGTGCGTGTTATCACAGCGGTGGGAAGCACCGATTCGGGCCAGGCCGTTCGACATTTATCGTGCGCTCCGGGTCATCAACCCCTCGCCCTACATGTACTATCTGCGTTTCCCCGATGTGGAGTTGATTGGCGCGTCGCCGGAGGTGCTGGTACGTTGCGAGGATGATCTCGTGCAACTACGGCCTATCGCCGGCACCAGGCGCCGTGGGGCGACGGAAGAGGAAGATCGCCTCTTGCGTGAGGAGTTATTGGCCGACGAGAAAGAGCGCGCGGAACATCTGATGCTGGTGGATTTGGGTCGGAACGACGTGGGACGGATTGCGCGTCCAGGCACCGTTCGTGTCAAAGATTTCATGTCCGTGGAGCAGTATTCGCACGTCATGCACCTCGTCTCCCAAGTGGAGGGTCGCCTCCAACAAGGTAGGGACGCCTACGATGTGCTCCGTGCCTGCTTTCCAGCCGGGACCGTCTCGGGCGCGCCTAAGATTCGCGCCATGGAGATTATCGAGAAACTGGAACCGTCGCGGCGTGGCCCCTATGCGGGCGCGGTCGGGTATTTTGGGTTCTCAGGAAACATGGACACCTGCATCAATATTCGAACGGTCGTGGTCAAGGGCCGCCGAGCCTACATCCAGGCCGGCGCGGGCATTGTGGCGGACTCGGATCCTGCGGCTGAGTATGTGGAAACCTGCAACAAGGCCAAGGCCATGATGCGGGCCGTGGAGATGGCTGAGAAAGGATTGGACTGAGCCGTGCTGCTGGTCATTGATAACTACGACTCCTTTACCTACAACCTCGTGCAGTATCTCGGCGAACTGGGCCAGGATGTGCGGGTGGTGCGCAACGATGCCGTCACAGTAGACGAGATTGCGGCGATGCAGCCTGGACGGATCGTCATTTCGCCAGGACCCTGTACGCCGAGAGAAGCCGGGGTGTCGGTGGAGGTCATCACACGACTGGCCGGGACGATCCCCCTACTGGGCGTGTGTCTGGGCCATCAGAGTCTTGGCGCGGCTTTTGGTGGCGAGATCGTTCGCGCGGCGCGGCTGATGCACGGAAAGACCTCATGGATCACCCATGACGGCAAGACGATTTTCCGCGATCTCCCGAATCCGTTTGAGGCCACGCGCTATCATTCCCTGATCGTGCGGCGGGAGACGCTTCCTGCCTGCCTGGAAATTTCAGCCGAGACCGCCGAGGGAGAAATCATGGGCTTGCGCCACCGGACTCTTGTGGTGGAGGGGGTGCAATTCCATCCCGAATCCATCCTGACGAAACCGGGCAAAGACCTGCTTCGGAATTTTCTCGATCTGCGCCCATGATGCGCGACGTCATCGCCAAGCTGATTGACCGGCAATCTCTGACGGAGGCCGAAGCCGAAACCACTGTGCAGGCGATCATGGATGGACGAGTGACCCCCGCGCAGATCGCGGCCTATCTGATTGCGCTGAGAATGAAAGGCGAAACGGTGGACGAAATCACGGGGTCTGCGCGGGCCATGAGGGCGAACGCCCTGCGCATTCGTCCCCGTGATCCGGTCGTCGTGGACACGTGTGGCACAGGGGGAGACGGCGGCGCGACATTCAACGTTTCCACCACAGTCGCGTTTGTCGTGGCCGGCGCGGGCATCACGGTCGCCAAGCATGGCAATCGCGCGGTGTCGTCGCGTTCCGGTAGCGCGGATGTGTTGCGCGCGCTTGGTGTGAGGATTGATCTGTCACCTGAGCAGGTGGAAGCCTGCGTCAACGCAATCGGCATCGGGTTCCTCTTTGCGCCGACGTTTCACGGCGCCATGAAATATGCTGCCGGCCCGCGACAGGAAATCGGCGTCCGCACGATCTTCAATCTCCTGGGGCCCCTGACGAATCCAGCCGGTGCGACCGTCCAGATCGTTGGGGTGTATGAGGAGCGATTGTGTGATCTGATGGCCGACGCGCTGATGCGGCTAGGCGTTCGGCATTGCTATGTGGTGCATGGCTTGGATGGGATGGATGAGATTACACTCACGGGCCAGACTCGTATCTGCGAAGGGAAGGCGGGTCGCCTCACCAGCTATGTGGTGGAGCCGCGCGATTTCGGCGTGTTGCGGGCTCGTCCCAAAGACGTGACCGGCGGCGATGCCGAGGACAATGCGCGGATCACCCGGGACATTCTGGCCGGGCGGGAGGGGCCGCGCGCGCACCTGGCGCAGATCAATGCGGCGCCGGCGCTGGTCGCCTGCGGGAAGGCGGCGACCTTCCAGGACGGCGTGGTCCTGGCGCAGACGATCCTCCGATCAGGCGCCGCCATGGACAAGCTGGAACGCCTCATCACATGGACCAACACGTAAACCCCGGCCATGATCCTGGATAACATTCTCGATCACAAGAAACGGGAAATTAAAGACAAGAAGAACGCCCGCTACCGCGCCGCCCTCAAAACCGCCATCCGTGACCTGCCGGCGCCGATTGGTTTTTACCAGGCTCTGGCCGGACGTCCCGACCAGCATGCCATCGGGCCGTCGCGTCCCGCGTCCAGGCCCAGCAGGGCGACGCCACGGCTGATCGCCGAAGTCAAAAAGGCGTCGCCGAGCAAGGGCGTCATTCGAGAAGACTTTGACCCGCTTGCGATCGCACAGACCTACCACAAGCATGGCGCGTCCGCGCTCTCCGTGTTGACGGACCGGGAGTTCTTCCAGGGGAGTCTTGATGTCCTCTGTGCGATTCGGGACGCCGTCCCGTTGCCGGCCCTGAACAAGGAGTTCATGGTAGACGAGATCCAGTTTTATGAAGCCCGGGCGCACCGCGCAGATGCCGTCCTGTTGATCGTGGCGGCGCTCGACCGTCCGCAACTGCTGGACTACTATCACCTGGCCCGGCAGGAGTTCGGCCTCGACGTGCTGATCGAAGTGCATCATGAACGTGAGCTGGACCTTGTGCTAGAGCGGCTTCCTGAGGCTCGGCTCATCGGCATCAACAATCGCGACCTGACCACGTTCGTGACGTCGCTCGACGTGACCGTCCGCCTGGCCACGCGCATCCCTGCGGACAAGCTGATCGTGAGTGAGAGCGGCATCGCGACGCGCGAGGACGTGCAGCGGGTCGCCGACGCGGGCGCGCGGGCCATCCTGGTCGGCGAATCCCTCCTGTCCGCCCCGGATATCGGGGCAAAGATCAAAGAACTACTCGGCCTGGACTGCGTCCCTCTCCCTCGCCCCACCGAGGGAGAGGGCTAGGATAAGAGGGGTATGAGATGATTGGCGTGAACGCAGTCTCAGCGCGAACGCAGTCTCAGAATGGGCGGTTCATCGCGTATAGGAGGGCGAGGCCGTCGAGGGTGAGGTGCGGGCACACCTCACGGATTGAGCGGCATTCCGGCGCGATGATCTTTGCCAAGCCGCCGGTTGCGAGGACGAAGCAGTCCCGGCCCAGTTCCTGCTGAATGCGTCGCACGAGCTCATCCACCAGCCCGGCATAGCCGAAAATCAGCCCGGCCTGCATACTCGAGACCGTGTCCTGGCCAATAGCGGACTTGGGTCGGATGAGTTCGATCTTGGGCAGTTTTGCGGTTTTGACATAGAGCGCCTCGGCGGCAATCCGAAGGCCCGGTGCAATCGCCCCACCCAGGTAGGCCCCCTCAGCCGTGATCGCGCAGAACGTGGTGGCGGTGCCGAAATCCACGATGATGAGGGGTCCGCCGTAGCGATGATAGGCGGCGGTGGCGTTGACGAGCCGGTCGCTGCCGAGTTCACGCGGATTGGGATAGGCGATGGTAAGGCCCGTGTTCATCTCGACGGAGACGGTCAGTCGCAGGCAATGAAAATAGGTCTCAGCCAGTTCTTCAAACAGGGGCGTGAGCGGCGGCACGACGCTGGACAGGATGACCCCGTTCAGGTGTTCCGAGGCAATGTCTTCCACCCGCAAGAGGTCCAGCAGGAGAATGGCGTATTCATCGGTCGTTTTGGCATGGTCGGTGCCGATGCGCCAATCGGCAATGAGCCGGTCGCCGTCAAAGACGCCCCAGACGATGTTCGTGTTCCCGATGTCTATGGCGAGCAGCATGGCCTACCGTAAGTGTACGACATCGCCGGAGCGGATTTCGAGGACTTGTCCTGTTGGGGCGCGTACCAGCAGGGCACCGTCTGGCGCAAGCCCTTCAGCCTGGCCTTCGACCGGCCCGCCCACGGCCATTTCGATCCGCACCGGTTTCCCGATGGTGGCGCAGAGGGATTCATAGGCGGCGGCAATCCCGGCGGGTCCCTGATCGCGCCATTGATCGTCAAGCCGTTCCACTTCTTCCAACAGCGCCACGAGCACACGTTCGCGTTCCCAAGGGCGTCCGGTTTCCATCAGGAGTGACGTGGCTGAGGCTCGCAGGTCGTCAGGAAACGCCTCGGACTGCAGGTTGACGTTGAGACCGATTCCCAGCACCAACGCCGTTGCGCCTGCCTGGCTTCGGCTGATCGCTTCGACCAGAATACCGGCCAGCTTGCGTTCTGTTCCGTCTCGTGGGACCAGCACATCGTTCGGCCACTTCACCGCGAGAGCCAGGCCGGTCAGGGTCGTGACGGCCCGCACAATTGCAACCGCTGCCAGCAAGGGTACCCAGGTGAGCGTATTCGAGGCCGGCGGGGCAGCGAGGAGGATTGAGGCATAGAGATTACCACCAGGAGGAGAGACCCATGACCGTCCCAGCCTGCCGCGACCTGCTGTTTGGGACTCGGCGACTACGACGGCGCCGTGCGAGGCGCCTGCCCGCGCGAGGTCTGCCAGGCGGCGATTAGTCGAATCCACTTCGTCATGGAGAGAGAGGGCGACGCCGATTGCGCGAGTTTTGAGGTGTGCGTGGATGCGGTCGAGCGAAAGCGAGGACTCACATGGCCGCGAGAGCGGGACATTGGGATGGCGGCTCACCGAGCGACAAGATCCATGCTGATGTTGGCTGCCGGCGCTGAGTGCGTGAGCGCGCCGACGGAAATATAATCAGGGCCGGCTGCCGCAACGTCCCGAATCGTGGCCAATGTGACGCCGCCAGAGACTTCGATCGTGGCCCGTTTGTTGATCAGCGCAACGGCCGCTCGGATCGTTGGCGCGTCCATGTTGTCCAAAAGGATGATGTCGGCGCCCCCGTCGAGGGCCGCCTGCACGGCATCAAGATTGGTCACCTCGACTTCGATGTTCAATCCGTGGGGCGCCCGCTCGCGGGCCAGCAAACAGGCGCGGGTGATGTCGCCGCCTGCCAGCGCGAGGTGATTGTCCTTGATGAGGACGCCATCGCCGAGATTGTGCCGATGATTGCGCCCACCGCCGAGCGTGACGGCCCATTTCTCCAATGTCCGCAGGCCCGGTGTCGTTTTTCTGGTATCCAGAATGGTGACGGGGAAGCCTTGCACCGCCTGGCAGAAAGCTGCTGTCAGAGTGGCGATGCCGGAGAGCCGTTGCAGGAAATTCACCGCCACACGCTCGCCTTGCAGAATCGCCCGGCCGTCGCCGGTGGCGGTGAGGACGGTGGCGCCACGGGGGACGCGATCACCGTCGGCGGCGTTCAGGGTGCAGATCAGAGACGCCTCCACCTGGTGGAAGACTTCCACGGCCACCGACAGGCCGGCCAGGACCAGTCCATCGCGTTCTTCGGTCACGATGGTGCCGACGGCGGGGATGGCATGGGCAAACAAGGCCTGCGTCGTCACATCACCGGAGCCGAGGTCTTCGGCCAGGGCGTGGGCGACGAGCTCTCGGAGATTCACGCCGCATCCCTCGGCATGGTCTGTAATCGCGTGAGTTCGCTGGACAGCTGGTCACGCTCGGCGCGGCATTCCTCGTATCGTGCGGTGGTTTTCTTCAGAACCGCAGGAGGCACTTTTGCCACGAAGTCTGAATTCGCGAGCTTCTGTTCATCCTGTTCCATCTGAACGGCGAGTTCTTTCAGGCGCTTCTCGATCCGGGCGGTTTCTTTTACGACATCAATGAGGCCGGTCAGGTCTACATGGACTGCGCCCAGGCTGCCTCCCGGAAACGTGATGGATGACGAGGCCCCGTTGGCGAATGGCTTGCTGTCGGTGTCAATGGTCAGGTCGCGCATCTTGCCCAACGACGTCATCAAGGCCCCGTTGGCCCTGAGCGCTGTTGTGAGCGCCGCCGTTGGCGTCGTCACCGTCACCAGCAACGGTCGGGAGGGCGCAATGCCTTGTGTGCTGCGGATCGCGCGCGTGGCCGACACAATGCTCATCACGCTTGCGATCTGATGCTCGATGTCCTCATTGATGAGGGTCGGGTCTGGTGATGGATAGGACGCAACCATGATGCTCTCGACGCTATGAGGCATGGTCTGCCAGATTTCTTCCGTGATGAACGGCATGAAGGGATGCAGGAGTCGCAGGATGCTGTCCACGCTCTCGGAGAGGGTGGCGCGGGTGCAGGCAGCTTGGTGCGAGTCTGTGTCGGCCAAGGACGGCTTGGCGAGTTCAAGATACCAATCACAATACTCGTGCCAGATAAAATGATAGGCCGCGTTGGCGGCTTCATCAAAACGATACGCCTCCAGCGAACGAGTGATGTCTTGGATGCAGCGATGGAGACGGCTCATGATCCAGCGGTCGGCCATGGATCGGGTGGCGAATGGAACGTTCGTGCAAGGGCCGTCCAGGTGCATCAGCACGAACCGAGCCGCGTTCCACAGTTTGTTGGCAAAATTGCGGTAGCCTTCAATGCGCTCCGGCGAAAGCTTAATATCCCGGCCTGGCGAGGCCATGGCAGCGAGCGTAAACCGCAGCGCATCCGCGCCGTACTGGTCAATGACCTGCAAGGGATCAATCACGTTCCCCTTAGATTTGCTCATCTTCTGCCCGCTGGCGTCCCGTACCAGGGCATGGATGTACACATCCGTAAATGGGACTTGGCCCGTACAGTGCAGGCCCATCATCATCATCCGCGCGACCCAGAAAAATAGAATGTCGAAGCCGGTCACGAGCGTGGACGTGGGATAAAATTTTGCAAGGTCGGGCGTCTGCTCCGGCCAGCCGAGCGTGGAGAAGGGCCAGAGCGCGGACGAGAACCAGGTGTCCAGCACGTCGGGGTCCTGGAGGAAATCCTGCCCGCCGCACGTGGGACAGGACGCGGGCGCGATGCGGGCGACGAGGGGGATGGCGTCCGGCGTAAACGTCACGGCCTGACCTGTCTTCAGAATGGCGCCGGCCTGTAGACCACAGGGTTGGCAATACCAGGCTGGGATTTGATGCCCCCACCAGATTTGCCGCGAAATGCACCAGTCTTGAATGTCGCGCATCCAGCCCAGGTAGTTATTCGTCCATTGTTCAGGGATCAACCGGACCTGTCCTGATTCAACCGCCTTGATCGCCGGTTCAGCGAGGGGCTGAATTTTTACGAACCACTGTGGCGAGAGATAGGGTTCCACGATGGTCTTGCAGCGATAACAGGCGCCGATGGCCATGGCATGGTCTTCTGCCGTGACGAGGACGCCGCCTGTTTCCAGCGCCGCCACCACGAGAGCGCGAGCTTGTTGTACAGGCTGAGACACGAGACGTGCATGAAGCGCGTCGTCAACCTGTGCCTCGCGCAAGCCGGCCCCATCCATCCGCGCCTGGTGATCGAGCATGGCGAGACGAGCTAAGCCATGACGGACGCCTGCGTCAAAATCGTTGAAGTCGTGGGCCGGCGTGACCTTGACCGCGCCTGTGCCAAATTCGCGGTCTACGAGAATGGCATCACCGACAATCGGAATCTGCCTCGATGTGAGGGGCAGGCGGACATGCCGGCCGATCAAGCGATTGTAGCGAGGGTCTTCAGGATGGACGGCCACCGCCATGTCGCCCAGCAGAGTTTCCGGCCTGGTCGTGGCGACGGTCAGGTGTGTCGCCGGGTCGTCCGCGAGAGCATAGCGAATGTGGTACAGCTTCCCCGTGATATCTTCATGCTCCACTTCAATATCCGAGAGGGCCGTGAGGCAGCGTGGGCACCAGTTGATGAGACGCTCACCGCGATAAATCAGGCCGTCCTCATGCAGCCGCACGAACACCTCGCGCACGGCCTTTGAGAGGCCCTCGTCCATCGTAAACCGCAGACGTGTCCAATCGCACGACGATCCCAGCCGCTTGAGTTGCTCAATGATCGTGTTGCCAGACTGCGCTTTCCAGTCCCAGACTTTCTGAATAAACTGCGCGCGCCCCAGTTGGTCGCGCGAAGAACCGTCCGCCAGTACGCGTTTCTCCACCACGTTCTGCGTGGCGATGCCTGCATGGTCGGTGCCAGGCAGCCACAGGACATTGCAGCCCTGCATCCGACGCCACCGGATCAGGATGTCCTGAAGGGTGTTGTTCAGGGCATGGCCCATGTGCAAGGAGCCGGTGATGTTGGGAGGGGGAATGACGATGGTATAGGGGCGACCGTCCGCTTCCACGGAGGCATGAAAATATCCGCGATCGGACCAGGTCCGGTACCAGCGGGTCTCAACCTGTTGAGGATCGTAGGATTTGTCCACGGGACGGGAGGGAGAACGGGCGGTTGCTCACACCTCGACGGTCAGGCGTTCGATTTCTTTCTGGACAGCGGCTTCGGCCTGTTCCGGTACAAGTTCACGCGCGACCTGCTCAATGATATCCTTGGCCATTTTCTCAACCATAGGTTTCAGCAGGTCCGGCAAAGCCCGGCGCACGGTTTCCTGGACGGTTTCCGTAATGAGGACCGTCTCGGCGGCGACGGCTTGCGCCAGCAGGCCAGGCAGTCTGTCCTGTACGATTTTTTGCGCCAGGTCCTCTGTTAATTTGGAGAGCGCGACGGTCAATGGCGCGAGGTCGAAATCAGGCGAATCCTCTGTCATACCCATAGTCCCTTCATGAATGTGCGCAGGGCCTGAACACCAGATTCCCTATCAGCGTTTGCTACGCTAACAAAGGCCCCTGTCAATGTCAAGATCGCATCCCAGTCAGCGCGGTTACTCGCGGTGACAGACGGTACGCGATTCCTTGCGCCAATCTTCGTAGGACCAGTCTTGCGGCTTCCTGGGAATGTCTATTGGAAGCAGGGCCAAGGCCAGTTCTCGCGTGGTGATATAGAAGCCGGAGACCGCCAGCCAGGCCAGGACCGGATTGCGGGCGGTCGATTCGTTGATATAGACCCGTTTGATGGCCAGAGGATCCTGATCCGAAAAGCGCCTTCCGGGAGCGGTCACATACGCGCGGAGGTAGCCGCATTGCCGGGCGAGTTCCTGAATCCTCTGGGTAAAGGCTCCGTAGGGGTAGGCCAGGTCCGCGATGGGATGGCCGAGGTGTTGCTCGATCAGAGTTTTCGAGCGGCAGATCTCACACGCCATCTCTTCCTCGGTCAGATCGGGCAACCATGGGTGGGTCAGGCCGTGGGACCCAATGGTGAATCCTGCCTGCCCATTTCTCGAACCTGGGCCCAGGTCAGCGCGTCTTCAGTGCCGACTACCACAGGGAGGATGAAGACGGCGGCCGTCAATCCACGTGCCCGTAAGGCAGGGTAAAACTCGGAGTAAATCGTGGAACTGGAACTATCCGTCGTAATGGTGATGCGGTCGCCACGATGTATCCGATCAAGCAATCCATGCAATTGGACTGGAGAGATGTCTGTGGAATCCGGTGCGGGATCGTCGGCGATGGCATGGAACATGAGAACTACAGGCACGGGATGGGTGGCGATATACCCGACGAGGAGCACGCAGCCGATGATGAATGACAGAGCGAGGACAACGGATTTCTGAGGACTCATTCTGGCAGATGTGTCGCGGCCACCGACAGACTCTTCAGCCCTTGGCGTCTTGGTATTCTTCGTGCCAGGCCATTTGGATGGCTTCGAGAATCTTCTCGTTGGATTTCCCGGGGTCGCCGATGAAGCCTGGAATCGCCATGATCCATTGGTGCAGGTCGGTGAAGCGGATGGTTAACGGATCAATCTCCGGATGCTGTTCGAGAAGCTGAATGGCAATCTCCTCGGTTTCGTTCCAGTCTATCGTCATGGTGCTCCCTCGTCAGGTCACATCAGAAAGTGTTTTGTTCTTCAGCGCCCCTTCGAGCGTACTGTTCATGAGTTTTTCGGCCAGGCTGTAGGAGGCCTTGTCCAGGCCCGCGATGGCGTCTCGAATCAGGCGGTGGTTGGCGCCGGCCATGGCGGCTGTGAGGGCCGAGACGGCCTGCTGGATCGCGGTCAATTCTTCTGGTGTGGCCAATCCGTCGGCTCGTGCCAAGGCTTTTTCGGTTGCGGTGATGATGCCGGCTGCCTCGGTCATGGCCTCGATCCGTTGCCGCTCCGCCATATCGTGTTTAGCGAACAGGAAGGAGTCACGAATCATGCGCTCGACTTCCTGATCCGAGAGGCCATGGGAGGGTTTGACCTCGATGGATTGCGCGTCGCCGGTGCGAAGATCCCTGGCGGTGACGCTGAGGATCCCGTTGGCGTCAATCATAAACGTGACCTCGACGCGCGGCACAGCGGCCGGCAGGGGCGGAATTTTGAGTTGGAACCGTGCCAGGCTCCGGTTGTCCTTGGCGAGTTCGCGCTCTCCCTGGAGAATATGAATGTCCACAGAGGTTTGGCCGTCCACGAACGTGGTAAACATTTCCTTGGCACTGGTCGGGATCGTCGTGTTGCGGCGGATGAGACTGCTGACCACGCCGCCCATCGTTTCGATGCCGAGCGTCAAGGGCGTGACGTCGAGGAGCAGCATGTCCTGAATGCCGCCGGAAAGAATATCCGCCTGTACGGCGGCGCCGAGCGCCACCACTTCATCGGGATTGAGTTCGCAATGGGGGGGCTTGCCGAACAGCGCCTGCACCTGCTGCCGCACAAGGGGCATTCGCGTGGAGCCGCCGACGAGCACGACCTCGTCTACGTCGGTCGCCAAGATCCCCGCGTCCTTGATCGCCTGTCGGCAGGGCGTGAGGGTTTTGTCTAGGAGACCATGGACGATCTGCTCAAACTCGGTTCTAGTAAATATACGGCGGTAGTCTCCCTTGCCGTCCGGTAACGGCACCTGTACGGTCGTTTCGGATTCTAGAGACAAGGCGCATTTGGCCTGTTCGGCCGTGATGCGGAGCGCTTGCTGAAGGTCCGGACGTCCGTCCAGTGCGACCCCGTGGCGAGCCGTCAGATCCCGCGTCATCACGTCCACGAGGCAGCGGTCAAAGTCGTCGCCGCCGAGATGCGTGTTGCCGTTTGTGGCGAGCACTTCGAAGATGCCGCCTGTGAGTTTCAAAATGGAAATATCAAAGGTGCCGCCGCCCAGGTCGTAGACGGCGATGAGGCCCTGTGTCCGTTGTTGCAGGCCATAGGCCAGTGATGCGGCGGTCGGCTCATTGACGATCCGCACGACCTCCAGCCCCGCAATTTTCCCGGCGTCCTTGGTGGCCTGGCGCTGGCTGTCGTTGAAATAGGCGGGGACGGTGATGACGACCTTGCGGATGCCTTCACCCAAAAACGCCTCGGCACGGGCCTTCAGTGCCGTGAGGATCATCGCCGAGAGTTCCGGCGGGGTGCGTGTCTGGTCTCCCATCTGGAACCGAATGACGCCGTCCTGCTCGGTTAGTACAAAGGGAAAATACGGCAACTCCTGCGTCACATCCGCCAGGCCCTTGCCCATGAAACGTTTAACGGAATAGACCGTCTGTTCGGGGTTGCGAAGGAGTTGAGCCTTGGCCGCGTCACCGACGAGAAATCCATCCGGCGTGGCGGCGACGATGGAGGGGATCAGCGCTCGTCCATCCGGACCCGTGATGACCGTCGGGGTTTTCCCCTTCATATAGGCAATGAGCGAGTTGGTGGTGCCGAGGTCAATGCCGACGATCCGCGCCATTATCTGAGTGCCTCCGCGCCCAGGGCATCCGCCAGACTGTCGAGCATGTTGCCCACATAGGCGCGCTCAGACAGCAGGCCGCGCATCTCCTGCAAGGTCTGTGCTCGGTGGGCTGCATGGGTTGGCTCGTGCGAGTGTGTCTCGACCAGTCGGTCCCATATCTGAAAGAGTTCGGCCAGGCGACGTTCCATGTTGGCCCGCTTGATTTCCAGTGTCTTCCTGGAGATTCGCAAGCAGTCGGCAGCGTGACCGGCGGATGCCGCGTCGTTGGTTGTCGCAGCCTGGAATGCTTCCAGATGTTCCTGAATGTCCAGGATGGTTTCAAAGAGGTCGGCAGGCGCTTTCTCCGGGATGTCCTTGGCGGCGCCGGCTTCCAACTGCAGGAGATACTCCGCACGACGGATGGGATCTTTCAGCGTCCTGTAGGCTTGGTTGAGGAGCGCGGAATTCGCCAGGCTCACGGCCCGCTCCATCTCGGTTTTGCCCTCATAGAAGTCCGGATGGAAGGCCCGGCTCAATGTATAGAACGTGCGTTCCAGTGCGGCGGGATTAAGAGTCAGCTTTCGAGGCAGTTCCAGGCAGGTGAAATAATCTGTCTCCTTTGACAGGGGCTGGACCTTGACGCATTGGCCGCAGAAGTATTCACCGCCGATGTCGGACTGGCAATGCCAGCACATGCTACGCGCCAGAGGCATGATCGGCAATTCTTTTCTGGTGGTGGTATCCATACTGACGGGCCGACCGTGCGCGTGTGGTCGTGGCGAGCCGGGTTAGACGGAGAACGATTCTCCGCAGCCGCAGCTCTTGGTGGCGTTCGGATTGCTGAACTTGAACTGGCCGCTCAGCATGTCCTTCTGGTAATCAAGCTGAGTCCCCTGGAGATAGATGGAGCTTTTCATATCTATAATGATGCGGATGCCGTCCACTTCGTAGGACTGGTCGTAAGGGCCCATTTCCGTGTCGAAGGTGACGGTATAGCTCAGACCGGAACAGCCGCCGCCTTTCACGCCAAGGCGCAAGGCGACCGATCCCAGATTCTGCACCTTCTGGAGACGCCTAATTTCCGTGAGGGCGTTCGGCGTCAACGTGACGATAGGGGCCTCTGTCGCGGTCTTTTCCATAGGACTCATGCCGCCGTCACTTCGTCTCGCACGTCGCCGCGCCGGCTTTCTTTTTATAGTCGTCCAGCGCGGATTTGATGGCGTCCTCGGCCAGGACCGAGCAATGGATCTTCACCGGCGGAAGGTTCAGTTCCTGCACGATGGCGGTGTTCTTGATCGTGTAGGCCTCGGCCACGGTGCGACCCTTGAGCCATTCGGTAGCCAGGCTGGAGCTGGCGATGGCGGAGCCGCAGCCGAAGGTCTTGAATTTGGCGTCGGTGATGACGTCATTCTCGACCTTGATCTGCAGTTTCATGACGTCGCCGCATTCCGGCGCGCCCACGATGCCTGTGCCCACATGCTGGTCGTCCTTGGGCAGGCTCCCCATGTTGCGAGGATTATTATAATGGTCAATGACTTTTTCGCTGTATGCCATGGTGTGTCTCCTTCTCTCGTGCTACTCCTTAATGTACAGCCCATTGAACGGATTTCAAGTCGATGCCTTCTTTGGCCATTTCGTACAGCGGGGACATCTCCCTGAGCCGCGTCACAGCCGCGACCATCCGTGTGGCCGTGTAGTCCACTTCTTCGTCGGTGGTGAACCGGCCCAGCCCGAAGCGAATGGAGGAGTGGGCCAAGTCCGACCCCACGCCCAGCGCCCGCAGTACATAGGACGGCTCCAGTGTGGCCGAGGTGCAGGCCGACCCTGACGACAGCGCGATTTCCTTGACGCCCATGAGCAAGGCCTCGCCCTCGACATAGGCAAAGCTGATGTTCAGATTGTGCGGCAACCGCTCCGTTGGATGTCCGTTCAGGTAGCACTCGTTCAGGTTTTTCATGATCTGGGCCTGGAGACGATCCCGCATGGCCGCAATCCGCACGCTTTCGGTCGGCATTTCCTGCTCGCACAGTTCGCAGGCTTTGCCGAACCCAATGATTGAGGGCACAGGGAGGGTGCCGGAGCGCATCCCACGTTCATGCCCACCTCCGTCCACCTGCGGGACAAGCCGGACTCGTGGCCCCTTCTTCCGCACATAGAGGGCGCCGATGCCCTTGGGGCCGTAGATTTTGTGGGCTGAAAAAGACATGAGGTCCACCTTGAGTGCTTCGACATCCACTGGAATTTTTCCGACGCCCTGTGTGGCGTCGCAGTGCAAGAGGATGCCTTTCTCCTTGGCGAGTGTGCCGATTTCCGCAATGGGGTGGATCGTGCCGATTTCGTTGTTGGCCAGCATGATCGAAATGAGAATGGTCTTGTCCGTAATGGCGTTGCGAACGGCGTCTGGACTGACCCGTCCGTCTTTTTCTACTGCCAGGTACGTGACCTTGATGCCGCGTTTTTCAAGCGACTTGCAGGTGTCCAGGATTGCCCGATGCTCCGTGCTACAGGTGATAATGTGATCGCCCTTCTCCTTGTACATCTCCACGACGCCTTTGAGCGCGAGGTTGTCGGATTCCGTAGCGCCGCTGGTGAAGACGATCTCCTTGGCGTCGCAGTGGATCAGGTGGGCGATCTGTTTCCGCGCGATTTCCAAGGCTTCTTCCGCTTCCCACCCGAACTGGTGGTTGCGGCTGGCGGCGTTGCCGAACTTTTCCACGAAATAGGGCAGCATCGCCTCCAGGACTCTGGGATCCATCGGCGTGGTGGAGTGATTATCCATGTAGATCGGAAACTTCATCGCGTGGCTCCTTCCAGATCCTCTCGCAAGGTGATGTTGAATGGCTTGGACGGCCGAGCGGACGGCATGACATGGAACGTATGAAACGACACCATGTCTTCGATGGACATGCTCTCCAGCAACCCGTAGATGCTGTTCTGAATGTTGCGAATGGGATTGCGGATGTTGCAGTGCGCCATCTGCACACAATGCGAATCCTCGCTGTGGTAACATTCGGTGATGCCGACCGGGCCTTCAATCGCCTGAATGACGGCCAGCACGGAAATGGCGTCCGGTGGTTTGGCGAGGGCATAGCCGCCCTTGGGGCCGTTCTGGCTGGAAATCAGGCCCTTCTTGCCGAGTCTTTGAAGCACCTTGGCCAGCAACTCGACCGGGATTTTATATTCCTCGGCGATCTCCTTGGTGTTGGCTACGCGAACCGTACCCTGGGAGGCCATATATTGAATGGCCATCAAGGCGTAATCGGTTTTTTTTGAAAGTTTCAACATTGGCGTAAGTCCGATTTAATTAGTCGGGGACTGTTTTTATCGGAGACCATCTTAGTCGGGTATAAATATAGCACGGACTTAAACTCTTGTCAATGCAATAATTTATATTGTATTTCAAGATGTTACGACATATTAGCCATTCAACCATCTCCATAGAGATGGAGACGCAATGGAAACGATGGTAACAAAGTTGGCGGAACAGTTACTGCTTGCTGTGGTGGTCAATGCCGATGTAGGCCTCGATGAAGCGGTCAATTCGAGCCTCGTCGAAGTCATGGAATGTGTCAAGCCTGGTCCAGGCCGTCAGGGCAATCCGCGCCTCCATGTCTGGGTAGGGGGCCAAAATCAGGTGTTGGTATTTGCGTTCCTGTGCCGCGCGGGCCTTATACTTGAAAAAGACGCTTTCCAGTTTCTTGACCAGATCTGGGCAGCCTTTCGGGCAGTGATACTGAATGACCACGCCGCCGTCTTCCAGATTATGTACCTGGTACTCCTTGGGGATGGGCTGGTCATAGGCCCCCCATGGCGCGATTCCCGGCATATGCGGGCCTGACGTGGGCGGGTTGCTGTTGTAGGGAATATGGGGATCGCCCAACTGCTTGATGTGGAGGTTGCCGAGGTCTGGGAAAGCTTTGCCGGGCCGTGAGGGCACCGGAGTAGGCTCGGCGGCAATGGGTTCCGGAAGCCCTGGTGGGAGTCCGGACAGTCCCAGTAGCCACGACAGGAGCGCCCAGATGAAGAGATGACGTTTCACGGTGAGCAGGCAGCGCGTCATGGCGTGATGGAGAGCGAGATCGTGCCGTTCTCGATTTTCACCGGATAACAGGCCACGCTCATGTCGGGATTTTTGACGTACTGGCCGGTCTTGATATGGTAGCGGTAGCCGTGCCAGGGGCAGATGACGTCGTCGCCCATGATCTTGCCTTCGCCTAACGGGCCGCCGGCGTGCTGGCACATGTTGTCAATGGCATAGATCGTGCCTTCCAGATTGAAGAGCGCCACTTCGATGTTCTGCACGGCGACGACTTTCGCGGTCCCAGGCGGGATGTCCGTGAGCATGGCGACTGGGATGAACTGTTCCATACGCGGATTGTAGTCGCCTTGCGCCTGAACTTCAAGACAGACCGGAGAAATCCTGCGCGGGGCTGGGTCTGGCTGGATTTTTGCGTCCGGTTGTGCTATACGAACCCTCCATGGAATTGACCCTGCTGCTGAATACCTCCTACGAGCCTCTCCGGGTGGTGAATTGGCAGAAGGCCATCACCTTGCTCTGGCAGGGGAAGGTCGAGGTCCTCGAAGTCTATGACCGCGAAATCCATGGCGTGTCGTTCTCCTTCAAGCTGCCGGCGGTCATGCGGCTGCTCAAGATGGTCAGGCTCCGTGACGCCCATCGCTCAGTCAAGTTTTCCCGGATCAATATCTTTACCCGCGATGGGTTTAAATGCCAGTATTGTCGGCGAAAATTCAGGACGGAGGACCTCACGTTCGATCATGTGGTGCCGATTGCCAAGCGCGGCGCGAAGACGTGGGAGAACATTGTGACGGCCTGTTGGACTTGCAACAACCGAAAGAGCGGACGGACGCCGGACGAGGCGGGGATGCGCTTGCTCAAGAAGCCTGTCAAACCGAGATGGCATCCGGTTGTGACGATCACGATGGGAATCCGGCATACGCCGGAGAGTTGGCGGGATTACCTCTACTGGAACATGGAACTCGAGTCGGATAGTCCGGTGCCGTAGTGCGCCAGGGTTTTTGGTCATGAGGGCATTTCGTAACCCCGGTGGGGCGAGGGCGTGAGATAGGATGAGGAAATGGTGCCTGCCGGCGAGGCGCTAGGGCTTCAGGAACTCGAAGTCCTTGATGTCTTTTTTCATGAACTCCCGTAGGCGCTTGATGATTTTTTCCTCCAACTGTCGTGCGCGTTCTCGGGAGATGCCGTATTTTTTGCTGAGGTCGTCCAGCGTGAGAGGCGTGTCCGAGAGAATGCGGTTGCGGAGGATGTCGGCATAGCGATTATCCAGGGTCGTGGCAAACTCCGCCAGTTTTTTTCGAAACAGGTCCCGCAATTCCCGGCGCGCCAGGCTCTCGTCCGCCGGGATGCCCTGCGAAGGGAGGACATCCAGAAGTGTCCCTTCCTGATCCGGACTCAACGGCGCGTCCAGGGAGAGGTCCCAACTGCCAAGACGCTGCCCCATCTCGATCACGTCCCGCTCGCGCACGTTCAGCCGGTCCGCTAGCAGCTTGGTGTCCGGGGCGAACCCTTCGATCTCCAGTTTGCGTTTTTCCTTGTTCAGATTATAGAACAGCTTGCGCTGGTCTTGGGTGGTGCCGATCTTGACCATGCGGTATGTGTTGAGCAGGTATCGGAGAATGTAGGCCCGCACCCACCAGGCGGCGTAGGAGTGAAAGCGCGTCCCTTTGGTGGGATCGTATTTCTTGATCGCCTGCATCAGTCCGACATTGCCTTCCTGGATCAGGTCCAGATACTCGGCGCCGGCATGGAGATATTCGGCGGCGATGGAGACCGCGACGCGCAGGTTGGAGAGGATCAATTTGACGGCCGACTCGCGGTTGCCGGTGGCCTGGAAGTCGTTGAACAGGTGGAGTTCTTCTTCTTTGGTCAGGAAGGGGTAGCGGCGGACCTCGGCCAGATATCGCTGGAGCGGATCAGAGGGCACCAGCCCCTGGTCCGAAGACATGGGGGTCGGTTCCGGGATCACGAAGGCGGACGCGGCGATCTCCTCCACCTCCATGTCGGCGGCGGCGTGAAGCGCGTCGTCCTGCTGGTCCTCTTCGGTCTCCTCCGGTTCCGACAGATCAGCCGTTTTTTTCGAGCGAGTACCCATGGCCTGTGCAATCCTGCGTGATCCCCCATTATAAACGGAACCGCTTGCTGGTGTTCTCTTTAAATTCACCAGCAAAAAGTGTACACTGACGGGACCATGCCATTCGATTCCATTGACAGCGCGATTGCGGATATTGCCACGGGCCGTATGGTCATCCTCGTGGATGACGAAGACCGTGAAAATGAAGGTGATTTCGTCATGGCGGCGGAAAAAATTACTCCCGAATCCGTCAATTTCATGGCGACTCACGGGCGGGGTCTCATCTGTGTTGCGCTGACCCCAGAGCGTGTGGAGGAGCTCCAGTTGCCGCCGATGGTGACGGAAAACACGGCCGCCTTCGGCACCGCCTTTACGGTTTCGATTGACGCGCGGACTGGGATCAGCACCGGTATTTCGGCGAAGGACCGGGCGGTCACCATTCACACGGCCATTGACGTCAAGACCAAGCCCTCCGACCTGGCTCGACCTGGCCATATTTTTCCACTCCGGGCTGATAAAGGGGGCGTACTCAAGCGGGCTGGCCAGACCGAGGGCTCGGTGGATTTGTCGCGTCTGGCCGGGTTGCAGCCGGCGGGGGTGCTCTGCGAGATTATGAACGAGGACGGCACCATGGCTCGCGTGCCGCAGTTACAAGAGATTGCGCAACGCCACGGCCTCAAGCTCGTGACGATCAAGGCCTTGATCGAATATCGGATGCAGCGTGAAACATTTGTCCGTGAAATTTCTCAAGCCAGGCTCCCGACCATTTTCGGCGAGTTCACGGCGCATGTCTTCGAGAACGAACTGGATCACGGCGCCCACGTAGCATTGGTGAAAGGCGCTATCACGCCGAACGATACTGTGTTGGTGCGTGTCCACTCCGGATGCCTGACGGCGGACGTGCTGGGGTCGCTCCGCTGCGACTGCCGCGAGCAACTCCATCGGGCCATGCAGATGATTGAAGAGGCAGGGCAAGGCGTGCTGCTCTACCTCAATCAGGAGGGACGGGGTATTGGGCTGGTGAACAAGCTGCGGGCCTACAAACTCCAAGACGAGGGGCATGACACTGTGGAAGCCAATTTGGCGCTGGGTTTCAAGCCGGACCTGCGTGACTATGGCGTGGGCGCACAGGTGTTGGTGGGGCTGGGTCTGCATAAAATTCGCCTGATTACCAACAATCCTCGCAAGATCGTGGGGGTGGAAGGCTATGGATTGAAGGTGATTGAGCGTGTGCCGATCGAGATCCATCCCCAGACCGCGAACCGGCGCTATCTCCAGACGAAAAAGGCCAAGCTGGGCCACCTCCTGGACAAGGTGTAAGGTGCGCTCACGGCCCGTGACCCACGATAGAGTGATCGAAGGCGCGGGCGCTGTCGCAGGCGCGAAGTCACGCGCCCCATTGCGATTGGCGATCATCCGTAGCCGCTTCAACGAGGTCGTGACGCAACGGCTGCTGGACGGCGCGTGGGAGACCCTGCGAGCGAGTGGGGTTCGTGAGGACGCGATTGATGTGGCGGTCGTGCCCGGCGCGTTTGAAATCCCCTTGGTCGCGTCCTGCCTGGCGCGTTCCCGCCGGTACGATGCGCTGATCTGTCTCGGCGCGGTCATTCGTGGAGCAACCCCTCATTTTGACTACATTTGTGAGGTGGTGAGCCAGGGGATCGCGCGCGTGGCCTATGATTACGAACTACCGGTGATTTTCGGGGTGCTGACGACGAACACGGAGAAGCAGGCCGAGGCGCGTTCAGGCAAGGCCGGTAAAGCCGGGGTGAATCGTGGTTCTGAAGCCGCCGTGACGGCACTAGAAATGGTTCAGGTGATGAGGAAACTGCGCACACGTCCAGGGCGCCCTGCCCCCACGAGGTCACGATGACGCTGCGCCGAAAGGCACGAGAGTTGGCTGTCCAAGTGCTCTACCAGTGGGACATCCATCGTCACACCACGTCATGGTTGGAGGACTTTTGGGCACAGAATAAAACGCATCCTGAAGCCCGGACCTTCGCCGACGATCTCGTCCGTGGAGTCATCGCCCATGCGCGTGACCTGGATGATGTGATTGGCCGCTCGGCGGAAAACTGGTCGGTGTCCCGCATGGCCATTACCGACCGGACCGTCCTGCGCATTGCGGTCTATGAACTGCTGTATCGCCCCGACATTCCTGGCCGCGTCACGCTGAATGAAGCCATTGAGATTGTTAGACTGTTCGGCGACGAGCAGTCGGGGGCGTTCGTGAACGGCATCCTGGACCGTATCCTGCGCGACGACCCTCGCTTGCAGGTCAAAGCCCAAGAGTCATTGCCGGTCACGCTGAAGGCTGAATGATGAACACAGCATGAGGAACAGAGAGGCTGCGCATGATTGATCGCTACTCTAGGCCCCATCTCAGATCCATCTGGGAACCAGCGCGTAAATATGAGACCTGGTTGCAAGTGGAACTGCTGGTCTGTGAGGCATTGGCCCAAAAAGGGCTGGTGCCGGCGTCCGCGATCAGGCAGATCAAGGCCAAGGTACGGATCAATCCGGCTCGCATTGACGAGTTGGAGCGGGTGACCAAGCATGACGTGATTGCCTTCCTCGAGTCCATTTCAGAACAGGCAGGCCCTGCGGCTCGCTATCTCCACATGGGGCTGACCTCCTCCGATATTCTGGATACGTCACTGGCGAGGCTCATGGTGGAAGCGGCAGACGCGATTCTGATCGAGATAGATCGTTTGCTGGCCGTGCTGGAGGCCCGTGCCTGGGAACATCGCGATACCCTCATGATTGGCCGGTCGCACGGGATTCACGGTGAACCGATTACGTTCGGAGTCAAGCTGGCTATCTGGTATGACGAAACGACACGCCACAAGGCGCGGTTCCTGCGCACCCGCGCGGGGATTGCTTGCGGAAAAATCTCCGGGGCCATGGGAACCTTCGCGCACCTTGCGCCAGACGTGGAAGCCTATGTGTGTCACAAGCTGGGCCTCACGCCGGCCCCGGCCTCCAACCAGGTCATTCAGCGAGACCGCCACGCCGCGTACCTGACGGCCCTGGCTCTGCTCGCCAGCAGTCTCGAAAAGTTTGCCACGGAGATTCGACATCTCCAGCGGACGGAAGTTCTGGAAGTCGAGGAACCGTTTACGCCGGGACAGAAGGGTTCGTCCGCCATGCCGCACAAACGGAACCCTATTGCCTCTGAAAACATCTGCGGGCTGGCGCGGCTGGTGCGTTCCAATAGTGTGGCGGCGATGGAGAACGTGGCCCTCTGGCACGAGCGCGACATCAGCCATTCGTCGGTCGAGCGGGTCATTATTCCCGACAGCACGATGCTCATAGACTACATGCTGGCGCGGTTTGCTGACCTCATGGCCAAGCTGGTCGTCTATCCGGATCGGATGCGGCGGAACATCGAATTGACCGGCGGGCTGATCTATTCCCAGCGGCTCATGCTCGAATTGGTGCAGCACGGCGCACCGCGTGTGCAGGCCTATGAGGCCGTGCAGCGGCTGGCGATGGAGGCATGGAAGGGCGGCGCGCCATTTCGAGAGAGGATCGAGACGGAGACGTGTATCACCAGACATCTGACGGCCCAGGCCCGCAGTGCGTGTTTTGATCCGACAGCCTATACCAGACAGGTGCCGGCAATCTTCAAACGGGTGTTTGGTCGCCGCCGTGCGCCGAAAGCCACCAGAGGGAGGCCCTCATCATGAAAGCCACAGTCGTGGTCACGCTGAAACGCGGCATTCTCGACCCCCAGGGGCAGGCCGTCCTCCATGCACTCGGGTCGCTCGGCTATCACGGCGTGACGGATGTGCGCATGGGCAAGCTGATCGAATTGGACGTGGCCGCGACGGATCGGGCTGGCGCTGAAGTCGAGGTGAAGGCCATGTGCGAGCGTCTCTTGGCCAACACCATCATTGAGGATTATCGGATTGAACTGGTGGGCGAACGTGGCTGACCCTCAACCCCGCATCGGCATCCTCGTGTTCCCCGGATCAAACTGCGACCGCGATTGCGCCTATGTGGTTGAACAGGTCATGGGCGCCACAGCCGACGTGATCTGGCACAAGGCATCCTCGCTGCCGCCGCTGGACGCCATTATCATACCCGGGGGGTTCTCCTATGGCGACTATCTCCGCACCGGCGCGATTGCCCGGTTCTCACCCATCATGGCGGCTGTCACCAGGTTTGCCGAGGCAGGGGGATTGGTGCTGGGCATCTGCAACGGCTTTCAAATTCTTCTGGAAGCCGGGTTGCTGCCTGGCGCGATGCTACGGAACCGGTCGCTGTCTTTCATCTGCCGCGACGTGCATGTCCGCGTCGAAAATACCGCGACGCCCTTCACCGGACGCTGTGCGCCAGGTCAGGTGCTCACGCTTCCCATCGCCCATGCCGAGGGTAACTACTACACCGATCCGGGGACGTTGTCATCGCTCAAGGCCGGGAATCAGGTGATCTTCCGCTACTGCACGACGGACGGGCAGACGACGACAGAGGCCACTCCCAACGGCTCGCTCGACGGCATCGCCGGTATCACGAACGCAACCGGCAACGTGCTCGGTCTGATGCCGCATCCGGAGCGCTCCGCTGAAGCCCTACTTGGCAACGAAGACGGTAGGCTGATCCTGCGCTCGTTGCTGGATTCGATACTGAGTGGGCGATATGCGCCCAAGCCAGTGCTGGCGTCGTAGCGACGCGGCGCCTGTACCGGAAAGAATTGCGTGCGTGATATCATTCGGAAGCAACGTGAGAGTGGCGAATAACACAGTCAGTGGACATGCACGATCAGATCATCACCCCAGATCTTGTTGCCCAGCATAATCTCACGGACGAGGAGTATCAGGCGATTGTGGCCGTGCTGGGGCGGGCGCCGAATCTCACCGAACTGGGCATGTTTTCGGTGATGTGGAGCGAGCATTGTTCGTACAAGAGTTCCCGCGCGTTTCTGAAGAAGTTGCCGACGGAGGGGCCGTGCGTGGTGCAGGGGCCTGGTGAAAATGCCGGTGTGGTGGACATTGGGGACGGCCTGGTTGCGGTATTCAAGATGGAGAGCCACAACCATCCGTCGTTTATCGAGCCCTACCAGGGCGCAGCCACCGGCGTTGGGGGCATCCTCCGTGACATCTTTACAATGGGCGCAAGGCCGATTGCTTTGCTGAACTCCCTGCGGTTCGGCTCGCTGGACAACCCGAAGAATCGGTATCTGTTCAAAGGCGTGGTGTCGGGCATTGCGGGCTACGGCAACTGTATGGGTGTCCCCACCGTTGGCGGCGAGGTCTATTGCAATGACATCTACAACCACAACCCGCTGGTCAATGCTTTTTGCCTCGGCATTGCCCGGAAAGACAAAATTTTTCTTGGGCGCGCCGCCGGCGTCGGCAACCCGGTGCTCTACATCGGCGCCAAAACTGGACGGGACGGCATCCATGGCGCGACCATGGCCTCGGATTCTTTTGATGAAGGATCTGAGTCCAAGCGGCCGACGGTGCAGGTCGGCGATCCCTTTATGGAAAAACTTCTGATGGAGGCGTGCCTTGAGCTGATGGAACAGGACGTCCTGATTGGGATTCAGGACATGGGCGCAGCCGGCTTGACCAGTTCGTCCTGCGAGATGGCGTCGCGGGCCGGCACCGGCATTGAATTGGAACTGGCCGACGTGCCACGGCGCGAGTCAGGGATGACACCCTATGATCTGCTGCTGTCGGAGTCGCAGGAACGGATGCTGCTCGTCGCCAAGCCAGGCCGTGAAGGCACCGTGCTCGATATTTGCAAAAAATGGGACGTGGACGCTGCGGTGGTCGGACATGTCACAGGAGACGGGTTCCTCCGGGTGAAAGACAAGGGCGTGGTGGTGGCTGAAGTCCCGGCTCGCGCGTTGGCGGACGACGCGCCCAAGTACGAGCGACCTGCCGCCGCGCCGTCCTATCAGGATCACCTGCAATCGTTGCCGCTCGATGTGATTCCTGAGCCGACGGATTGCAATGCGGTGCTCGATCAGCTTCTGGCCTCTCCCACGATTGCCCATAAGGGATGGGTCTTTGAACAGTACGATCACATGGTGCAGACCAATACGATGGTGCGCCCTGGGTCGGATGCCGCTGTCATTCGCATCAAGGGGACCGACAAGGCGCTCGCCATGACGACCGATTGCAACAGCCTCTACTGCCTGCTCAATCCCTACCTTGGCGCAGGCATTGCGGTGGCTGAGGCCGCGCGCAATCTCGTCTGTTCCGGCGCCAAGCCGCTGGCCCTGACCGATTGTCTCAACTTTGGCAACCCGGAACGCCCGGACATCATGTGGCAGTTCATCCTGGCCGTCGAGGGCATTGTTGACGCCTGCAAAGCCTTGAATATTCCCGTGGTGAGTGGGAACGTGAGCTTCTACAATGAGACGAAGGGGTTGTCCATTTACCCTACGCCGACGATCGGGATGGTCGGGCTGATCGAACAGGCCGACCGCGCCCTGTCGCAGGGTTTCAAAGCCGAAGGCGACGTGATTGTGTTGCTGGGGGAAACTGGCGAGGACCTTGGCGGGACCGAATATCTGCGAGTCGTTCATCACCGGGAGCAGGGGACGCCTCCTATGCTCAACCTTGATCGGGAAGTGGCGTTGCAGGCGTTGGTCGTGCAGGCCATTGAGCAGGGTCTGGTGCAATCGGCCCATGATTGCTCGGAGGGAGGTCTGGCAGTCACGCTCGCCGAATGTTGTCTGTCCGCGCCGGCCGGCCCCCTGGCGGCGTCGTCTAGACTATTGGGCGCTGATGTCACGCTTGATGCCAAGGGTCTCCGCAGGGACAGCCTTCTGTTTGGCGAATCCCAGTCCAGAATCGTAGTCTCTGTGAAGTCGGAGAGCCTTGATGTGATACGGTCGTTCGCGGCTCACTGGCAGGTGCCGTTCGTTGTGCTCGGAGTCGTGGGAGGCCCCAACCTCACCATCTCGCTTCACGACGACAAAGGCCGCGCAACCACATGGGTTGACCGTTCCTGTCGTGATCTTGATATACTCTGGAGAGGCGCGATTCGGGCGATTATGGAGTCGGGAGACAGACCACGATGAGCAGGATGAGTGCGCTGATTACCCCCGACAAGTTCCACGATGAATGCGCTGTCTTTGGCGTCTACGGCCACAAGGAAGCGGCGAACCTGACGTATCTCGGTCTGTACGCGCTCCAGCACCGAGGCCAGGAAAGCTCCGGCATCGTCTCCAACGACGGTGCTCAGTTCCATGTGGAAAAAGCCATGGGGCTGGTGGCCGACGTCTTTACCAAGGATCGCCTGAAGCGCCTGCCGGGCCGGTCGGCCATCGGCCATAACCGCTACTCCACAGCCGGCTCCAGCGATCTCAAAAACACCCAGCCGTTGGTCGTCAACTTCGCCTTCGGCAATCTGGCGCTGGCGCATAACGGCAATCTGATTAACGCCCAGGTGCTCCGCAACGAATTGGAAGCCTATGGCGCGATCTTCCAGTCCACGACCGACAGCGAAGTGATCGTCCATCTGATTGCCCAGGCCCGCCAGAGTCTGCTTCTCAACCGGATCTTCGACGCGCTCAACCAGGTGCGCGGAGCCTTCTCCATTACGATGCTGACGGACACCGGCCTGGTGGCGGCGCGCGATCCCTGGGGCTTCCGTCCGCTGTGTTTGGGCAAGATTAAAGACGCCTGGGTCGTGGCGTCCGAGACTTGCGCCTTCGATCTCATTGGCGCCGAGATGGTCCGTGACATTGCGCCGGGTGAGGTGGTGTACATAGACGAGAAGGGTCTGCAATCCTTCCATCCATTCCCCAAGGTCAAGCCGGCGATGTGCATCTTCGAGCATGTCTACTTTGCCCGTCCTGACAGTAAAATTTATGGGAGCAACGTCTACGCGGCCCGCAAGGCGATGGGCCGCCAACTGGCCAAAGAGTCCGCCGTGCCCGCCGATCTGGTCATTGCTGTGCCGGACTCCGGTGTGCCTGCCGCGCTGGGATTTGCCGAGTGCACGGGACTCCCGTTCGAGCAGGGCCTGATCCGCAACCACTACGTGGGCCGGACCTTCATTGAGCCTGAGCAGCGCATCCGCCACTTCGGCGTGAAGGTCAAGTTGAACGCCATGCCGGAGGTGCTGGCCAGGAAACGAGTGATCGTGGTGGACGATTCGATTGTGCGGGGCACGACCAGTCGGAAAATCGTCAAGATGCTCCGTCATGCGGGGGCCAAAGAAGTCCACATGCGGATTTCGTCGCCACCGGTCCTGTCACCCTGTTTCTACGGCATTGACACGCCAACGAAAAAAGAACTGATCGGATCAACCCATACGATTGAGGAGATTCGCAAATATATCACCGCCGACTCGCTCGCCTACCTGAGTCTGGAAGGTCTCCTGGCTGCCGCGCCAGGCGATGGCGCGCATTATTGCAACGCCTGCTTCACGGAAAACTATCCAATTCCCTTCACCAAAGCCGAGGAGATGCAGATGGGTCTCTTTGACCATCCGTGATCGTGCGGCTGTCTCGGAGTCGTCGCCGATTCGTCATTCTTCTGTCCCTCTTTCCACTGCTCCTGCTCTATGCCTGGCTCATCGAACCGAACTGGGTCGAGGTCACGCGCCACGAAAGCCGCTCGAAGAACCTGCCGGAGGCATTTAACGGGTTGGTCGTGGCGCACTTGTCGGACCTGCATCTCCGCGAGTACGGTCTGCGAGAGCGGCGCGTACTGGATCTTCTGGCCGAGGCCAAGCCCGGCGTGATTGTCCTCACGGGTGATTTCATGCAGGAGGGACAGGATCCAGATGCGCTCCGCCGCTTTCTCCGTGATCTCAGCAAGCAGACACCGGCTTTCGGAATCTGGGCGGTGCTCGGCCACCACGATCACCAGGCTCCGCTCGTGGAACAGGAGGGAGCCGTCAAGACATTTTTCTCCGATTCTGGGGTGGCCCTGCTGGTCAATGAATGGGGCAGGATCGGCACTGGACTGGATACGCTGACGCTGGTTGGGGTGGACGATTCCTTCACAGGGCGCGATAATCTTGGCGTTGCGTTGAGCGGGACGCAACGGACGCCCTTTGCCATCCTGCTGACGCATTCCCCACAACTGTTCCGGCAGGCTGATCGCACCAGGTTCGATCTCGTGTTGACCGGGCATACCCATGGGGGGCAGGTGCGTCTTCCGGGTCTCGGGGCGCTGTGGCTGCCGGACGGCAGCGAAGAGTACGAGTCAGGATGGTTTTTCGGGCAGTATACGCAGATGTTTGTGACGCGAGGTATTGGGACGAGTCGTCTGCCGTTTCGCTTGCTCTGCCGTCCTGAAATTGCCCTCATCACGCTCACGCGGGGTCGAACATAGACGTGAGCGGCGTGACGTCTGACCCTCACCTTCACACGATCACGTCATTCGTGTACAGTGCTGTGTGATGAAAGACGGCACGGAACCCATGGTGCTCGTAACCGGCGCGGCTGGCTTTATCGGCTCGCACGTCGCTCGGCGTTTGCTGGAACGGGGCGACCATGTGCTGGGGCTGGACAACCTCAATCCCTATTACGATGTGCGCCTCAAGGAGGCGCGGTTGGCGCAGTTGACGCCCCATGAGCGTTTCCGATTCCTCCAGCATGACCTCGCCGACCGGACGACGATGGAAGCGGTCTTTGCCGCGCACCCCATCACCAGAGTGGTGCATCTGGGGGCGCAGGCGGGTGTGCGATATTCGTTGGTCAATCCCCACGCCTATGTGGACAGCAATATCACGGGATTTCTCAATATTCTGGAAGGTTGTCGGCGTCGAGCGGTCGAGCATTGCGTGTTTGCGTCATCCAGTTCTGTGTATGGCGGAAATACCCACATGCCGTTTTCCGTGCAGGACAATGTGGATCATCCACTGTCACTCTACGCCGCCAGCAAAAAATCCAATGAACTGATGGCTCATGCCTATGCCCATCTCTATCGCATCCCCTGCACAGGGCTCCGGTTTTTCACCGTCTATGGTCCGTGGGGCCGTCCGGACATGGCGCTGTTTATTTTTACCAAGGCGATTGTGGAGGGGACGCCCATCCAGGTGTTCAATTTCGGCAAGATGCGGCGAGACCTCACATATATTGATGATATTGTCGAAGGTGTGATCCGGACGCTGGATCGCCCGGCCGCCGCCGATCTCTCCTGGTCTGGCGATGGTTTAACGCCGGCTCAGAGTAACGCGCCGTATCGCCTGTATAATATCGGGAATCATTGCCCGGTTGAACTGCTGCGGATCATTGAGCTGCTCGAAGGTCTCTTGGGAAAAAAGGCGCAGATGGAGTTGCTGCCGATGCAACCGGGTGACGTGCCGGCGACCTATGCCGACATTGAGGAGTTGGCCCGCGACGTCGGATTCCGTCCCACGACGCCCATCGAAGTCGGCATTCCTCGCTTTGTCGAATGGTACCGGTCCTATGCCGGAATCTGAGAGACGTCGTCACCGATTTACGACAGGAGGGTGGCGTGGTCCTGTTGGCGCAGCCGGACCAGGGCGGTCGTGCCCGCTCTCTCGCCGGCGCTGCTGAGGGTCAGCGTCCCGCCCATCAATTCAATGAAGCTGCGTGACAACGCCAGCCCCAAACCGGCGCCGTTGGAACAGCCCGTCTTCGTCTCGTCACCTCGCGCAAAGGGTTCTCCAAGCCGTTCCAGCGTGTGCGCGGCGATGCCGATGCCGGTATCAGTCACGGTGATTTGGACACTGTCTGAATCACCGGTATCACGCGCAGCACATACCCGCACACCGCCCTCCGCCGTGAATTTGATGGCATTGCCGATGAGGTTCACCAGGGCCTGTTTGAGCCGTAGCGGATCGGCATGCACGGTGAGCGCGACCGCATTGTCGAAGGTGAGCGACAAGCCTTTGCGTCGCGCCTGTACCTCCATCACCGCGCGCACCTCGTCGAAGAGGCCCACGAGCGGGACGGGGCTGTTCTTCACGATCATGCGCAGGGATTCGACTTTGGCGAGATCCAGCAGATCATTAATTAACAGGAGTAGGTGCCGGCTGCTGTCCAGTGCGTACTGAATGAACTCCGTGCGCTCCTCGTCGTTGGCGTACAGCCCATCGTTGAGCAAATGTAGGAATCCGAGGATCGAGTTCAACGGCGTTCGCAGTTCATGACTCGTGTTTGCAAGAAACTGGCTTTTCAGTCGGGAGGCCTCGATGAGCGCCTGATTCATGTGTTCCAACGAATGAAGCATGGCCTCCAACTCGCTGGTCCGTTGCGTGACTTGGGCCTCCAGGGTGCGATTGTGCGTCTCCAGTGCGCCGAACAGCCTGTGGTTTTCTGTTTGCGCGGCAAATTGCTGGCCCAGGACCGACAGAATTTTCAGTTGCTCCACGCTAATCTCATCAAGGCTGCCACGGACCCCGTCGGCGCCACCCTGATCACGGTGGGAGTCGCTCGCCTGAAGAATCAGACAGGCGCCGATAATACTGCGTGGCGTCATCAATGGCACGATGACACTGTGGCACGGGCCTTTCTCTGTGACGTGGCTCTCCACGATGGCGGGATGGCCTGATTTGAACGTCCAGGCCAACAACCCGTTCCGAATCTGCTCCGCGCCTGCGTCGTGGAGTGCCTCCCTCCATGCTGGATCCGTGACCGCGTGGATGTGGAGCGCGAGACTGTCGGCATGCACCAGATAGATGGCAGCATGGGATGACGGCAGAAGATGGGTGAGTTCCCCCAGCAACCACTTCAGGAGCCCCTGTTCGCGCTGGTCGTCACCAACGGCCGCGCCATCGAGTCGAAACGTCTCGGGAAAAGCCTCCAGGTGTTCATACCACCACCGAAACGACGGGGCTTGTCGTGTCGGCATGGGTTACTCGCTGAACAACGACGCCATCTCGTCGAAGTCCTGGTCCATCCGGCGCAGCACCATCTCAAGATCGCCCACGGTCAATCCGAGTCGTTCCCATGTGGCGCGATCCAGGCGTGGCATCATACGGTCGCCGCCGTTGCCCAATCCTTTCGCCCGGCACAGAATATCGGCGAGGTGGATGATGCCGACCCCCCGCATGTGTGGCCCTGCCGCTTCGGGCTGATGGTGATGGGCCACCATCCCAATGAGGATGGACGGGAGATTCCATTGTGTGAGCAGCAACTCACCGGTTTGATCGTGCGTGAAGCCCATCACGCTCTGTTCGGTCTCGCGCAGCAGCAGATTGTTCTCCAAGGCCATCCGTCCGGCCTGACGGAACGGCTCCGCAAAGTATTCATGATGCACCAGTTTGCCGATGTCATGCAGGAGGCCGCCCACGAAGCATTCCTCGACATTTTTTTCGCCAAGGCGCGTAGCGAGACCCTTGGCGGCCAGGGCTGTGCCGAGCGAGTGCTTCCAGAACTCCACCGGCTGGAAGGTCGGCGAGTCGTGAGCCGTAAAGAGCTTCATCACGGAGGTGGAAAACACGAGGTTTCTGAGGGCGTCGAACCCGATGATCCCCACGGCGCGAGAGATGGTCGTGATCCGATGTGGAAAACCGTAGAATGGAGAGTTGACGAGCCGCAACAGCTTGGCGGTGAGGGCCTGGTCTTTGCCGACCACCACTTCGATGTCTCGGGCGGACGTGTCAGGTTGGCCGGTTAGGTCGGTCACTTTATTGACGATCATAGGCAAGGTCGGAAAGCTACGGATTGGCGCAATCGCGTCTTTCCAGGCAGCCTGGGCGGCAGGGGTTGCCGTCATACCCGCTCCAGGAGTTGTTTTTTTGCGATGATCAGGATGTCCATCATCACAGGCTCCTCGCGCACGGCGCTAAACCGGCGATCCAATTCTTCACAGGCGGCCCGGAGATGCGGGACTTGCGCCAGTCGTGCATCAAGTTCCTCAATCGTCGGCTCTTCGCAGCCCACCGTCTCAACTTCCGCGACCCCCCAGGCCTTCATCGTTTCGATGTTCTTGTCGGTCAGGGTGGCGCCGTGCGGCAACAACAGTTGCTTGCGGAAGGTATAGGCGTCTTTCGCCAGTACCATGCCGGCGGTCACGCTCTTGATGGTGATGCGTCCCATTGATCCCTCTATCGGAACGTTTCCACGACAACATAAGGCGGTCACGAGGGCGGCGCCTTCGCGCAGGTCCGTTGACAGGCACGGTGTCGCTCCATACACTGAGAGGTATGTCCCCGCCGCGCCCCGCCATACTCATCGTTGATGACGAGGCCGCCATCCGGTCCAACCTATCGTGCCTGCTTGAGCATAACGGCTATGAGGTAGATAACGCAGACGGCTACGGTCAGGCCCTTGCTCTTCTGCGGGCCGCGCCCTACGATCTGATGATTGCCGACGTCGTGATGCCGGATGGGAGCGGGCTGGATCTCATCCCGGCCGCCATGCGGTTGTCGCCCAGCATCGGCTGTCTCGTCATGACTGGATATGGAACCATTGACATGGCTGCCCAGGCGATGCAGATGGGCGCGTGGGATTTCCTTGTGAAGCCCTATATGGCCGAACGGGTGCAGATGGCGATCACCAAGGCCCTGGAGCGGCGACAGGTGCTGGTCAGGCAGGAGTCGCGTCGTAAGAAATCTCGGCGACAGTCCCGACCACACAGTCTGATCGGCAGCAGTCCTGCCTTTATGGAGATGTCGCGTCTTCTCAGCCACGTGACCGAGACGGACAGCACCATACTCATTCTCGGCGAAAGTGGGACGGGGAAAGAACTCGTGGCGCGGGCGCTCCATGACCAACACCCCACCCGTACCGGGCCGTTCGTCCCGGTGAATTGCAGTGCCATTCCGGACAATCTGATCGAGAGCGAGCTGTTTGGGCACGAGAAGGGCGCCTTTACCGACGCGGTGACGACCCGCATCGGACGCTTCGAGGCGGCCCATCAAGGGACATTGTTTCTGGACGAGGTCGGCGAGTTGAATCCTGCGACACAAGCCACACTACTTCGCGTGTTGCAGGAACAATCATTCGAGCGAGTCGGCGGGACGCGCACGATTGCCGTGGATGTCCGGATCATTGCTGCGACCAACCGCGATCTTGAGGCCGCCGTAGAAGAGCGTCGGTTCCGCGAGGACCTCTACTATCGCCTGAACGTCATTCCGATTAGCGTGCCTCCCTTGCGGGTCCGTCTCGAAGACCTCCCGATCCTGATTCAGCATTTTCTGGATCAGTTGAATCCGGACCATGGCGCGGCGGTGCAGGGCGTGGCGCCGGAGGCGATGGATCTGTTCATGCGGTATCGCTGGCCGGGCAATATCCGGGAACTGGAAAATCTGGTGGAGCGGATCGTCGTGTTGAAGCAGTCCGGACAGATTGAACGGGAAGACGTGCCGGCTCGTATGTGTGCCGCCATTGAACAGTCTGGTGCGCCCGTGGTTCGGTCTGGTGAGGAGATGGTGTTTCCGTCTGGCGGTCTGGACCTCAAGAAAGTGCTGAACGACGTCGAAGGGCAATTGATTCTGCACGCGCTGGCCCTCAGCGGCGATTCGAAACTGCGCGCCTCCAAGTTGCTGAACATCAATAGGACCACGCTCGTCGAGAAAATGAAAAAGCGTGGGATTCTTTGACGGCGCGCGTCAAGAATCCCACGCTTTCGCCACCGTATCCCGCTCTCGCAACGTCTTCAGTCCGGCTGTCTTTCCCGCCTGTGCACAAAGACCTGAGCACGAGGGCGCTCAGGTGTCCCATTCATAATAAACGAGAATTGGGTATTCGATCACAGGTCATCCCTCCTACATCCACAGGTTCTGCACCGAGGGCGCGTCATCGTCGCTCGGAAAAAATTTCCCGGTATGGGGCGGGCCTGGTTCTTGCGCAGTCTCTCTGCACGTATGAAGATCGTAGAACAGATTGGCTGTGTCGTTCTGGTTGGCGCACTGAGTCTCCCGTCGTTGGCTGTGTGGGCGGTGACGAGTCCAGACGAGTCGCAGTTCCGTTTGGATCTGGCCGACGACTCTCTGGCGCGACATCAGTATCAGCATGCGGCCCGTGCGTATCAGGACGTTCTCGACACTGCGTCGTCTGATGACCATCAGGCGAAGGCGACGCTAGGTCTCGGCGCGGCGTCCTACGCGCTGTCTCAGTATCAGCAGGCGCGGGACTGGTATGTGCTCGCGGACAAGCGTTGGCCTGCTCGGCTTGGGGCGCGTGCTCGGGACATGCTGGCTTTTGGCGACAGCTTGCTTCGGATGCGTCAGTGGCCACGCGCCCGACAGGTGTTGCTCAGAGGGTATAACCTCTATCCACGCGATCTGGCTGCCACAATCATGCTCGCAAAATTCGGCGACGGTCTCAGACTCAACGGGAATCCCCGCGCCGCCCATCTGATCTACCACACCCTGCTCGAACGGCATCCGCAATCGGATGGCGCATTGCTTGCCCGTCTGGGCCTGGCCGAACTGGCCGAGGGCGAGGCGTTGGCGGATGAGGCTCGTGAGCAGTATCGGAGCATTGTGGCCGGCTGGCCTGATCGCGTGGTCGCTGCCGAGGCGCTCTTTCGCCTGGGCCAGAATCACCAGCGAATGGGTGAAGGAGAGGCGGCCAGCGAGGCCTATGGTCGTGTCCTCGAACGGACGGACGGCGCGCCGTGGGCGGCCAAGGCGCGGGGCGCATTGGAACAGATGATCCTGGCGCAAGGGGCGGCTGGCCACAACGTGGAGGTGGTCAGGCTCTATTACCGGCATCAGCGCGCGCTCTCTCAATTGCTGGTCAGCGGGGAGACGGGAATGGTCGTCGGGGACGCGCTGGTCCGTCTTGGGCTCGCCGGTCCGGCGCTCCCGGCGCTCCGCGCCGTTTTTTCTGCTCCCTTGAGCGAGGCCCAACTGGAGCGCGCGCTGGTCCTCCTGGCTGACGCCTATCGTGCGCAACAGGACCTGTCTCGGTCTGCCGAGGTGTGGCAGGAGTACCTCAAAAAGTTTGCCAAGGGATCCCGGCGTCCTGACGCACAAGAACAGATACTGACGACCTTGATCCGGTCCTCGAAGCGCGGAGACGCGGAAACCTTCTGCCGACAATGGTTGGCCGAAGGGAGTCTGACCTACCGACCTGCCGGCGAGCAGGTCGGCGGCCATGAGACAGCGCAGGGCCATGGGACAGGCGGGGTGCTCGTTTGCGCGGATCTGTTGGCGGCCATGGGGGACCAGCGTAGCGCCCAGGGATTGTATGAAGGGCTTCTCGCGTCGGAACAGGACCGGCCTGACGCCCTGTGGACGACCTATCAATTGGCCCGGACATACATGGCGTTGGGGCAATCGGATCAGGCGGCCGACCTGTTTGGCCGCCTGGCACAGACCACGCAGGATCAGACGTTGGCAGCGGTGGCGGCCGCCCAACTGGCGGCGATGGCAGCAGCCGGCGCGCCCTAAATGAATGACGACGCATAGAAGCAAGAAGGAGGCACAGGCATGGAGCAGGAAATCATGACACAGGACGTAGCGCAGGACGGCACAGCATGGACGACGGGCGATGGGGCCATCGCAAGGGGGAAGCGCGAGGCTCGAATGATTGTGCAGGACCCGGCCATGATCGCCATGATGACGATGCTGGAGAGCGTGGCGGATAGTCGGGCCACGATTTTGATCCAGGGGGAAAGCGGGACTGGTAAGGAAGTGCTTGCCCGCCATATCCACGGCCGCAGCACCCGCGCGACCCGTCCATTTGTGGCCGTGAATTGCGCAGCGCTTCCCGATGGATTGCTTGAAAGCGAGCTGTTTGGATACGAGCGGGGCGCCTTCACGGGCGCCGTACAGTGCCGTTCTGGAAAGTTCGAGCAGGCTCACGGCGGCACGTTGTTATTGGATGAAATCAGTGAAATGAGCCTGCCGCTCCAGGCCAAGCTCCTGCGGGTGATTCAAGAGCGGGAAGTGGATCGTCTGGGGGGGCGGACCTCAACCTATGTGGATATTCGCATTATTGCCACAACGAACCGGGTGCTGCGGCGCGAAGTCTCCGCCGGCCGTTTTCGGGAAGACCTATTTTATCGCGTCCATGTATTTCCGGTGACGGTCCCGCCGCTGCGCCATCGGACGCAGGACATTCCGGTGTTGGCCGCGTACTTCGCGCGGGCGTCGGCGGCGCGCAACGGCAAGGCGGTGGCCGGTCTGTCGCCCGACGCGGAGCGGCTGCTGGCGAGTCGGCACTGGAACGGGAACGTTCGCGAACTGGAAAACGTGATGGAACGCGCGGTTCTCCTGGCGACCGGCGACGTGATTCTTTCCGATCACCTGGCCTTCGATGAAGAGAGCGGGGTCAGGGTGGCACCGTCATGCACCGCTGAGGCCGACGCGCCGACGGGATCTATCCGGGCCATGGAGCGGGCGTTGATTCTTCGGACGCTGGCGCGCGTAGAGGGCAATCGGACACATGCCGCCAAACTGCTGGAGATCAGCATCAGAACCTTGCGCAACAAACTCCACCTGTACCGGCAAGATGACGCCGGCATGGCACATTCAGCCGGGCAAGGGGTGCCGGTTTGAGAAGGGATGGCTCTCAGCGACGCGATGTTGAAAGGGATAGGGCTGTGACAGGTTCACGTTGGGGATGATGGTATGAAGCTTGCGTATCCAGACGGTAGCGGACAACAACGAAAGGAGCGATGCCATGGCTGATCCGATTGGACAGACCCCCACCATACGGATGCTGGAACAGAGTCTCAACCTGCTCGCGCAACGGCATCGGGTCTTACTGGCAAACATTGCCAATGAGGAAACGCCTGGCTATCAGGCCCGGGATCTCGATTTTCGCGCTACGCTGGCGGCGGCTACCGGGTTGTCTGCCGGCTCGGTGGCGCTCACGCCAGGCGTCCAGGCGCCGCATCGCCGGCATCTGTCTGTGCTGGGATCGGCTCGTCCTACGCCGACGCCCACGGTCATCCCTGTGCCCTCGTCGCAGGCCGGACTAGACGGCAATACGGTCGGCATTGAGAAGACGATGGCGGCCCTGCATGAGAACAGCACCTTGTTTTCGGCGGCTAGTCAGATCCTCAGTCGAAAATACCAGGGTTTGCTGAGCGCGATCAGGGAGACGCGCTAAGATGGATATGGAGCAGGCTCTCGCGCTGTCCGCCTCGGGCCTCGATGTCCAGCGGCAACGCATGAACGTTATTGCGAGCAATCTGGCCAACGTCAATTCTACGAAGTCGGCACAGGGCGGTCCCTTTCGCCGCCGCGATTTGGTGATTCGGTCTGCGCCGGTCGGACGGCCCTTCGGCGCGATGCTGGACAAGGCGGCGCGGCAGGAGTCGCCCGGCGTTCGGGCTGTCCGCGTGATCGAGGATCCGCGTCCCCCACGCCAGGTTCATGAGCCACACCACCCTGATGCTGACGCGCAGGGAAATGTGGCCATGCCCGACATCAATGTGATGGAGGAAATGGTCAATCTGATGACGGCGTCGCGAGCTTACGAAGCGAATGTGACGGCCATGTCCGTCACCAAGGCCATGGCGCTGAAGGCCCTGGAAATTGGACGGTAAGGGCGCGCCATGACGGATTTGCGTATCGTCCCGCCGTCGCTTCCGGCGCTCGGCGCGACCATGGCCACGCCGAGCGCCGCGCCGCAGGCTCTGTCAGGCGAGTCGTTTCTGACCTCGCTCCAGGATGCCATTGGCCGCTTGAATGAGACGCAGGCCCAGGCGGATCAGTCGGTGCAAGCCTTGTTGTCCGGAGGGCCGACCACCATTCATGAAACAATGATCGCGCTTCAGAAAGCCGACGTCTCGTTCCAGATGATGTTGCAGGTGCGGAATAAAGTCGTCTCAGCCTACGAAGAAATCATGCGAATCCAGTTGTAAGAGGTTCCGGCCATGCCTGACCAGCTTGTGACAGGGTATCGTGCGCTGTCTCCCGTCCGCCAGACGCTGCTCCTGCTCACCGTGGCGGGCGCGTTGGCGGCGGTTGTCGCGGGGTTTCTGTGGAGCCGCGAGCCGGACATGCAGGTCCTGTTCTCCAACCTGTCTCAGGAGGACGCGGGGGCGATCGCGGCGAAGCTCCGGGAGCAAAAAATTCCGTTCGTTGCGGAAGGGGGTGGCGTGATTTTGGCGCCCGCTGACAAGGTCCATGAACTGCGCCTGCAACTGGCCGGCCAGAGTCTCCCTCAGGGGGGCGGCGTCGGCTTCGAGATTTTCGACCGCACGACGATCGGGATGACCGACTTCGTGCAGAAGCTCAATTATCGCCGTGCGTTGCAAGGCGAACTTGCGCGAACTATCGGGCAAGTGGCGGAAGTGGAGCGCGCCCGTGTGCATCTGGCGGTGCCCGAGCGCAGTCTTTTTAGCGATCAGCGGGAGCATCCTCGTGCCTCCGTGGTCCTCACTCTCCGGCGCGGCCAGTCATTGGGGGCTGGTCAGGTCCAGGGCATTGCCTATTTGGTGGCCAGCAGTGTCGAAGGACTTCAGCCACAGGCGGTTACGGTGGTGGACGCCCATGGGCGGATCTTGTCGTCACCGGACGGGGACAGCGTCTCCATGCATACCGGTGCGCAACGGGATGCCAAACAGATGATGGAAAAAGATATGGAAAGTCGTGTTCAGACCATGCTTGAGCGGGTGGTGGGGGTTGGAAAGGTCGTGGTCCGTGTGTCCAGCCTCCTGGATTTGCGCCAGGTTGAGCGGACAGAGGAAGCCTATGATCCGAACGTCCAGGTGGTGCGGAGCGAAAATCGTCAACAAGAAAAGACCACGTCTTCGTCGGCGTTGGGCGATGGTGGGATTGCAGGTGTGGGCGCCAATGTGCCCGGTGGCGCGGCGTTGCCGCTGGATGGACGCAGCTCGAATAACTCGACGCAGACGAACGCGACGGTCAACTATGAACTGAACAAAACGGTCAGTCGGGTCGTGGAGCCGGTTGGGACGATCATGCGGCTCTCGGTCGCTGTCCTGGTGGATGGCCGCTATGAGGTGGCAGAGGTCGCGGGCAGTGACCAGAAGCCACAGCGGAAATACGTGCCGCGCGGTGATGACGAGATGACCAAGCTCGATGGGCTGGTGAAAAACGCCATTGGCTATTCCGAAGAGCGCGGGGACCAGATCCAGGTGTTGAACGTGGCGTTCGATGCGACGGCGATGGAGGCCGGGGAGATGGGGGATGCCGGGCCGGTGGACCCGTTGCCGAATCCGATGATCGGCCAGTACGTCAGATATGGGGTCTTCTTGATCCTGGCGTTGCTCCTGTTCCTGTTTGTGATCCGTCCGTTGATGCGGATGCTGGCGGAGTCTCCATCCGGCCCCAGGCAATTGGCCTTGCCCGCCGGGTCTACTCTGCCTGCGACCGTCGGCCAGCTTGAAGCCGCCATGGTGCCCCCGCAAATACAGGGCAATCTCGCGGAGACGGCCCGATCCAACCCGCAAGCGACGGCGATGGTCGTGAAAAAGTGGTTGAAGGAAAAATGAGGGGCCGATGTCGCGGAAACTGACTGGGGAGGACAAAGCAGCGATCTTGATGCTGACCATTGGCGAGGACGTGGCATCCGAAGTCATGAAACACATGGAGCCCAAGGATATCCGCCGCCTCGGCGTCCCCATGAGCGCGCTCTCCAATGTTACGCCGGATGTGCGACGCGAGGTGGTGGCGGAGTTTCAAGCCCTTGCGTCTGAGGGCGACGTCGCTGTGGAAGGCACGGCGTACATGAAAAAAATTCTCACCAAGGCGCTCGGGACGGATAAGGCGGCGCAGGTCATTTCGGCGCTGTCCCATCCTGAATATGCCGGCCTGGAGGCGCTCAAATGGCTGGCCCCATCGGCCATCGCTCGGCTGATCTCGGTTGAACATCCGCAGACGGCCGCCGTGATCGTCGCGCATCTAGAGCCGGACCAGGCCAGTCAGGCGTTGGCCTTGTTGTCTCCGCAGGCGCGCCAGGATATCGCCTACCGGTTGGCTACGATGGAAGAGATTCAGCCCGAGGTGCTGAAAGAGCTCAGTGAGGTCCTGGAGGCGGAGTTCAAGCTCGGCGTGAAGTCACAGGGCCAACAATTCGGCGGCATCAAGTTTCTGGCGGACATCATGAACGGATTGGACAAAGCCGCCGAACAGGCGCTCACCACCAGCCTGGCGGCGCGCAACGCCTCGCTGGCCGAATCCATCCGGCAGCTCATGTTCGTCTTCGATGATCTGGCCAAAGTGGATGATCGCGGCTTGCAGGAACTGCTCAAGGAGATCGCCAAAGAAGACCTGGCCCTGTCTCTGCGCGGCGCCGGCGAGGCGGTGAAGGAGGCCATCTTTCGGAACATGTCGGCGCGGGCGTCGGAGATGCTCAAGGATGACATGGATGTCGGGGGGCCGGTCAAATTGAGCGAGGTGGAAAAAGCACAGCGCAACATTCTCCAGGTCGCGCGGAAGCTGGAAGACGAAGGCCGGATTGTGCTGGGAGGTCGGGATGGACAAGAAGTACTGGTCTAACGTGCTGAAAGCGTTTCCCGGCGCCATGGCGCCGCCCACGCAGGCTCGGCGCGCGCCGGGGTCGTGGTCGCCTCGAACCTATCCGGCGGCCGCTGGCCAGGTCACGCCCCAGACATCCGCGCCTGACCCGACGATTGCCGCTCTCGCCGGACTGGAAGTCGAGCGCAAGGCCCTGGCGGCTGAGCGGACAGACCTGGAGCAGACCAGCCTGTTGTTGCAGACCTGTCTTGCCGAGATTGCGGCGAGGCGCGCAGCGTGGTGTCGCCAGGATGGAGAAGACCTGGTCGGGCTCATCGTGAAAATCGCCGCCGTGGTGATCCACGACGAAGTCACGCAACGTCCTGACGTCATCGCGTCACAAGTCAAGGCGGCGCTCATGCGAGTGAAAGAAGACGGCCTTCTCACCCTGCGGGTACATCCTCGGACGGTGGAGAGCCTGCGGGCTGCCATGCCAAGTCTGCTCACATCGGAACGTCGCTTGCACATCGAGCCGGATGCATCCATCGAGCCGGGCGGCTGTCTGGTGGAGACCCCGCAACGGATTGTCGATGCGCGTCTGGACGTGCAATTGGCCCTGGTCGCCGGCGCGTTGCGGCGCGAACTATCGGAGGCCCTATGACGCTCGGAGCCTGTCTTGACCGGCTCGATCCCGTGGCGGTCTATGGCCGCGTGGCCCAGGCGGTGGGCCTGGTCATTGAGGGATATGGCCCGATCTCGGCCATTGGCGACGTGTGCGAGATTCGTGGCGATGATGGACGCGAGGGTATCTTTGCCGAGGCGGTCGGGTTTCGAGGCGAGCGTGTCTTACTGATGCCGCTCGGCGACGTGCGGCGGATTGGCCCCGGCAGTCGCGTGATCCCGCAGGGCGCGCCATCGTCCGTTCCGATTGGAGAGGGGCTGCTCGGACGGGTGATTGACGGCTTGGGCCGGCCGTTGGACGGACGAGGGCCATTGGGGCCTGGACAGGCCTATCCGCTCTATGCCGAGCCGATGAATCCGCTGCGCCGGGCGCGGATCACAGAGCCGCTGGATCTGGGCGTCCGGGCGATCAATGCGCTGCTGACCTGTGGACGAGGACAGAAGGTCGGCCTGTTCGCAGGCAGTGGCGTCGGCAAGAGCGTCTTGCTGGGTATGATGAGCCGGTATACCGAAGCGGACGTCAACGTGGTCGCGTTGATCGGGGAGCGGGGCCGCGAAGTCCAAGAGTTTCTGGACAAGGACCTGACCCCCGCCGGTCTTCGTCGCTCGGTGGTGGTGGTGGCGACGTCTGATCAGCCGCCGCTGGCGCGTATCCGTGGGGCCTTTCTGGCGACGGCCATTGGGGAGTATTTCCGCGATGCGGGGCGGCACGTGTTGTTGCTGATGGATTCGCTCACGCGCTTGGCGCAGGCCCAGCGCGAAGTAGGGCTGGCGGTGGGCGAGCCGCCGACCGCGAAAGGCTACCCTCCGTCCGTCTTTGCGATGCTGCCGAGAATTTTGGAGCGGGTCGGATCGTGCGAGGGCGCGGGGACGCTGACCGGCCTCTATACGGTTCTCGTGGAAGGCGATGACTTGAGCGATCCGATTGCGGATGCTGCCCGGTCCATTCTCGATGGCCATATCGTGCTCACAAGGGACCTGGCTGCGCAGGGGCATTATCCGGCTATTGACCTGTTGCAGAGCCTCAGTCGAGTGATGCCCGACATCACCGGCGAGTTGCACCGCCAGTACGCCCGCCATCTCGTCGAACTCCTGTCCGTCCATCGCCGCGCGGAGGACCTGATTAATCTGGGCGCCTATAAACCCGGCGCGTCGGCTCGGATTGATCTGGCGATTCGTATGCAGGATCCCGTCGTGGAGTTTTTACGACAGGAAATGGGCGAACGTGTTTCTCTGCGGGACAGTGTAGAAGCGTTGAGTCGCTTGTTCACCCAGCGGGAAGGAGTACACGAATGAATTTCAAAACGGTGTTGGATTACCGGCGGTCTCTGGAAGAGCAGGCTCGCATAGGCCTGGCCGTGGCGGCACGCGAACTGGAGGACAGGTTGGCCACTGTCCGTGCCCTCGAACAGGATTTGGACCGCTTCTTGGAAGACCTCATGCGTGGGAACCGGCAGGGATTGCCGGCGTCGGATGGGCTGATGCGGTATCACTTTGCCGATCATCTAGCTGCGAACCTGGCTGCTGCGCGCCGGGAGGTCGAGCAGGTGCGAATCCGTAAAGAGCGGCATGAAAACGCTCTACGGGAGGCGATGCGTGATTGTCGAGTCGTCGAAACGCTGGACGCGCGGCGCGCGACAGAGCAGGGACGGCGCGCCGTGCGCGCCGCGCAGCACCTACATGACGAAGCCGGGATCAGGCGGTGGCGTGAGGTGGCGCATGTGGGGACACGGGATGAGACGTAAGCGACTCCTGATGATCGCGGCGGTTGTTGCGTGGTTGTGCGCGTCGTTCTCTGCAGCGGAGCAGGCGACGCTGCCCCCTCCACCGGAAGAACTGGCATTGTTGTTGGAGGCGCGGCAACGGGACTTGGACCGTCGGGAAGTGGCCGTCCAGAAAGATGAGGAGCGTGTGCGGCTCCTTCGCCAGGATATGGAGACCCTTCTAAAAAAACAGGCGAAGCAGGCCAAAGCACCCTCGCCAGCCGCTGGTGTCTCAGCCATGACATACCTCAGCCAGGCGTTTGAGACAATGCCCATCGAGGAGGCGGCGCAACGCCTGGAGAAAATGAACGATGGGTTAGCGGTGGACTTGTTGGCCCGATTGAAAAGCAAAACAACAGGGAACATGCTGGCGGCCATTGCCCCGGCCAAAGCCGCTCGCCTGGTGGAAAAGCTGGCAGCCAGACAACCCGGCACGGGCCAATCCGGCGCGGCCCAAGATGCTCCAGGCAAGGGGCCGTCCCAAGGAGTAACGCGCTAGAATGACCATCATTGGCGCGGACATGGCGGGAACGGTTATCCAGGCGGACCAGGCGGTTTCGCTGCTGCCGGGCGATCAGATCGGCATAAACCAGGAAGGCGGGGGACTGTTTGAGGCCATGTTGTTGTCGCTTGTCGCCACTGGCGCGAACGATGCGGCGGAGCCAAGGGAGTGCGATCAGTTGCCCTCTCTGTGCATCTGCGTGGCCTGTGAGGACGGCGTTGACCAGGCGGGACTCATGGGGTTGCTTGTTCCGGCGGCGCTTCTCCTACCGGCAATCATTCCACAGGCAACGGGATCGTCCCCGCAAGTGCCACTGCAACCGATTGACGAGAGCATGTCTTGGAGTGTGCCTGCTCTGATCACGCGGCCAACTGAGGTGACGGACAGGGTTTTTGCCACTGCCGTGACCATAGAGGATGCGCCTGGGCAAACGCCCGACGCACCCACGATGTTGGCCGAGCCAGCGCCTTCTGACCGGGGGCTTTCGCACACAGCGCCTCCGCGCCATGCTGCCACGTTTTCTGATGCGGACGATGGCAAGCTGGTCAACGAGCCAGAGATCATGACAGTTGAGGTGGCGCTTGGCAAGGCCAACGGACAACCGATCACGGATCACGCGCGGGTCGGGCACGAACAGCCAGCGGACAAGAACCTGGTCTTTCCATCGTCGGCATCGCCCACGCCAGCGTCGGCCATGCTCCAAACCATACCGCAAGCCATGCTCAAGGCCATTCCGCCGATTCCTGATGGTGCTGATTCCGTGCCTGTGGCAGGCAATGTGTTTCAGCGTGAGACGCTCCGAATTCAGTTGGCGCCGACCGATCTCGGACAGATCACGCTGCAGGTGAGTGTTCATGGGCGCCAGGTCCAGGCGGCCCTCTCGGTCGAGTCGCAGGAATTGGGGGCCTATCTGGCCGCCGCAGGCCAGGGCGCACTGAACGACGCGATGCGCTCCCATGGTTTGCAGGTTGAGGAGTTTCGTGTGGAGCTGCTGGATTTCAGCGCGAGTCGGAACGAACAGGGGCAGGACGCCCCTGAGTTTCAGGGCCGCCGCGATGCCCTTCCGAATCGCCTGCTGTTTGTGGCCGCGCCAACGATGCAGGAGAAGGGTTCGTCAGAGCTCGAGTCGGTAGACGTGACGGGGCGCCAAGGGATCAACGTGTTTGCCTAATCCGCACTCATGCGGGCTACGAAAGGAGTCAGTCAACCATGGTGGATGTCACCGCACTGCAACAGACAGATTCAACGCAGGCCGCGACGGTTAAAGGCCCGAACCAGACATTGGGTCAGGATCAATTTCTCACACTGTTGATCGCGCAACTCAAGCATCAGGATCCCTTGAATCCGGCGGACAATGCGCAGTTCATCGCCCAGCTCGCCCAGTTCAGTCAACTGGAGCAGACCAAACAGATGTCGAGCGCCCTGAACCAGTTTGTCTCGCAGCAGACCGTTGCTCAGAGCAGTAGCTTGGTGGGTCTGGTTGGCCGGACCGTCATGGCCAGTGTGGGGCAGGAGACGCCAGGCTTGGTGGTGACGCCCCAAACCGGGCAGGTCATAGCCGTGACGTTTGCCGACGGTACGCCCAAGCTGGTGCTCAACAATGGGGCCGCCGTGACGGCCAGTCAAATTCTTGAAGTACGGTAAGGAAGTGACGAACTATTCATCACTATACAATTAACGCAAGGAGGACACCATGGGTCTACTCAGTTCATTGTTCGCCGCCGTCAGCGGTCTCAACGCCAACGGGTCGGCGCTCGCGGTTATCGGGAACAACATTGCCAATACAGGGACGGTAGGGTTTAAGGCCAGCCGAGCGAACTTCTCCGATATCATTAGCGCCAGCATTGGCGGCGCTGCGGCGTCGGGGCAGGCAGGACTCGGTGTGCGCCTGGCCGGTGTCCAATCCAGCTTCACGCAGGGATCATTGCAGACCTCCGGAAATGCGTTGGATATGGCGGTAGACGGCAATGGATTTTTTCGTGTGATGGATTCGGCAGGCGGCAATTTCTACACGCGGGCCGGCCAGTTCAATATTAATAAAGATGGGAATGTCGTCAACCCAGACGGGCTTACGTTGCAGGGGTTTCAGGCCGTGAACGGCCTGGTGACGGGCAATATCGCGGCCATCAATCTCAGTGCGACGACGGAGCCACCGAATCCGTCCACAACGATGACCACTGCGGCGAATCTGAATGCGCAGGATGCGCAGATCATCGGCGGATTTGCGATCAGCAATCCCTCCACGACGGCGAACTTTTCCACCTCGATGACGGTATACGACTCGCTCGGGGTCGGCCATTTACTGAGCATTCACTTCACGAAGGTCGGCGCGAATAGTTGGGGGTACAACGTGGTGGCCAATGCATCCGACGTCTCCGTGGCAAATGTCGCAGACGTTTCTGGGACAAACGCGCGGGTGGCTTCCGGCAGTCTCACCTTCACGTCCAGTGGTGAACTCGATATCGAGAGCGCAACGACGTACTTGAACGTCGGGGGAACCGGCATTGATTTTATCGGGGCAGCGGCCGGCCAGGCGGTCGCGTTCGATTTCGGCACGAGTAAGACCACGGACGGTGGGAGTGGACTGGACGGCATGACCCAGTTTGGCTCGCCATCGGCGCTGGTGAGTCAGAGTCAGAACGGCTATGGCGCCGGTTCCTTGCAGGGCGTCTCAATCTCAGTGGATGGCCTGATCAGCGGCCGGTTTTCGAATGGCCAACTACGGACGCTGGCACAGGTGGCGTTGGCGCGGTTCAGCAATGCCCAAGGAATGGTTCGGATCGGCAAAAATCTTCTAGGGGAGACCTCGGATTCCGGCTCGCCGGTCATGGGCGCACCGGACAATTCAGGGCTGGGTCGAGTGTTGTCGAACTCGCTGGAGTTGTCGAATGTAGACCTGGGAGAAGAGTTCATCGCCCTCATCGCCGCGCAGCGCGGCTTCCAGGCCAATGCGCGGGTCGTGACCACGTCGGATGAGATGCTCGGCGAACTGGTCAACATCAAACGGTAAGCACAGACCGCGTCACAAGACAGAAGGGGCCAGGGACCTGCGAAAGGTTTCTGGCCCCTTCTTCGTTCGCGTCACCATCGTGCCGGGTCACGGCAAGTTTGACGCGCTGAACCGGTCATTGTTGCCGGGCAGCGCTGGCAGCCCCGCCATTGGCGCTGGTTTTCGTTGGTATAGCCTTTGCTTATTCAGTTGAACGGTGAAGACTGAATGCTGAAGGCTGAACGAAAGACGCAGCTTGATTGAGCAGTGGAGGGCGTATGGCGATAAAAGAGAAGGCAGAGACGATAGAGGAGAAGGTCGTTGCGGGCGAGTCGTCGCCGCCGCGCAAGAAGACCCCCACACTGTTGATCGTTGGAGGCGGGCTATTACTACTGGCGTTGGGAGGGGGCGGCACCTATGCGTTGATGAAATTCATGGCGCCATCTCCCACTGAGGCGAAAGCCGTGGAGCAGCCTGCCTCGGCTGCGAAGGGCGCATCGGGAGAGAACGGGGCAAAGCCAGCGGGCCAGGCCGAAGGGGGAAAGAAAATGGGCCCGATTCTGGAGATGGATCCCTTTATCGTCAATCTGGCCGATGCCGATCCGCGGTTTCTCAAAGTCACCGTTAAACTGGAGATGGACAGCCCTGGTGCGACGACCGAGGCGACGGAGCGGCTGCCGCAAGTGCGCGACACGATTCTCGTGTTGCTGAGCAGCAAAGAGGCGCAGAATCTCAAACCGACCGCTGGGAAGCTGCAACTACGGGACGAAATCCTCCTCAAGGTGAATGCGCTCCTGTCGTCCGGGCAGGCCCGCAACGCCTACTTCACCGAGTTTGTGGTGCAGTGACTGCGAGTGACTGATGGATAAGATTCTCGAACAAGACGAAATTGACGCCCTGATGAAGGGCATGGCTGGCGGCGATGTGGACACGTCGCCGCGAGAAGAGTCGCCGGCCTCCGGGATTCAGCCGTACTCCTTCGGTGCCCATGAGCGGGTGGTGCGCGGGCGCATGGGTGCACTGGAGATCATCCACGACCGGCTGGCCAAATTGCTGGCGGTCACGTTAAGCCGGATCATGCGCCGGATCGTTGACGTGGAGGTGAAGAACATCGCCACCGTCAAATTCGGTGTGCTGGTCAATACCATGCCGTTGCCGTCCTCCCTGACCGTCTTCAAGATGGAGCCCTTGCGAGGGCACGCACTGCTGGTGATGGACGCTTCCCTGGTGTACCTGATGACGGACCACTATTTCGGCGGCTCCGCTCAGACGCACGTCAAGTCCGAAGGTCGTGACTTTACGCCGGTGCAACAACGAGTCATCCGCACGATCACTGGATTGACCATGCAGGATCTCGAAAAGGCATGGAAAGGCGTCCAGGCCATCACGCCGGAAACTGTGCGGGTTGAAAGCAATCCGCAATTTGCGATGGTCATTACCGGGTCGGAACTGGCCACCGTCATTACGTTGCGTCTGGGCCTGGGTGACGCCTCCAAGGAGTTTGTGATTTGTTACCCCTATTCGATGCTGGAGCCGATCAAAGAAAAACTCTATGCGGGATTCGTTAGCGACCAGTTCGAGATTGCGCAACATTGGCCGACGCGGCTGCGTGAAGAACTCCACTATTGTCCGTTGAACCTGACGATTGACATGGGCCAGGCGTCCCTACGGGTCGAAGATCTGATGCATTTCTCCCCTGGCGACGTCGTGCTCCTCAATACGTATCCCGGCGACCCGCTTGTGGTGTCCGTGGAAGGCATTCCGAAGTTGCAGGCACGGGTGGGCGTCATGAAAGGCCAGAAGGCGTTGCAGGTCGTCTCGATGATCACAGCCGAAGAAGCCGTAGGCGCGCTTCAATGACAAGGAGGAGGCGCGATCCATGAGTGAGTCATCCATGACAGGCGCGCAGCAGGCCAGTGGCGCGGCGTCGGCGCGTCCTGCTGACTTTCCTCAGCTCACGTCGGCGGCGGCCGGCGGTCCGGCCAACGGCCTCGATTTTGTGCTGGACATTCCCTTACACCTCTCGGTTCGCATCGGCAGCGCCAGGTTGCTGATCCGCGACTTCTTGCAGTTGGGGCAGGGGTCCATCGTGGAATTGGATCGGCTGGCCGGCGAGCCGATGGAAGTGCTGGTGAATGGCAGATTGGTCGCGCGCGGTGAAGCCGTCGTGATTAACGATAAACTTGGCGTCCGCCTGACAGACGTGATCAGTCCGATGGAGCGCGTACAGAACTTGCAGTAGGGAAATCATGGCGTCTGACTCGTGATTGAAGGGAAGCGGATGGACCTCTTTGAGACGGTGCTCAAGACGGGATCGGCCCTGGCGGTGGCGCTGGCGCTGGTGGTGCTGGCCGCGCTTGGGGCGCGGCGGTGGCTGGCGCCGGCACTGGCGTCCGCAAGCGCGCGCCGATCGGTCCGCCTCGTCGGCTCATTTGCACTGGGAGGGCGACGCGACGTGTTGGTGCTCGATGTACAGGGCCGCACCATCGTGGTCGGCGCCACCCCGCAGCAACTGACGTTGCTGATGGCCTTTGAAAGTCCGACGGTGTCGCCCCCTCTCCTCAGCGAGGGCGCGGACCAGGGTGAGGGGGCGTGATGGGCATCCTTGTCACCGCGCTGGTTCTTCTGATGGCCGGCGCTGCCGATGCGGCAACTGGTGCTGCCACGATGCCCGCGATCTCCATTCAGGTCGGCGAGGCGGGATCCGCGTCGTCCCCCGGACTGGCCCTGCAGATGGTTCTGCTGTTGACGGTCCTGTCGCTCGCACCTGCGCTGTTCGTGATCGTGACGTCGTTCACGCGGATCGTGATCGTGCTGGCGTTCCTTCGCCAGGCGCTCGGCACCCAGCAGACGCCGCCGAATCAGGTCTTGGTGGGACTGGCGATGTTTTTGACGTTTTTTATCATGGGGCCGGTCTGGGATCGTATTCACCAGGACGCGTTGGCGCCGTATCTGGCGCAGACGTTGTCGCATGATGCGGCCCTCACGGCCGCCGCCAAACCGCTGCGGGAGTTCATGCTCACACAGACGCGCGAGAAGGACCTGGCGCTGTTTGTTCGGATCGCGAAGATCGAACCACCGAAGAATCCGGACGATCTGCCCATTCGGATCGTCATCCCGGCCTACATCATTGGCGAGTTGCGGACGGCCTTCACGATCGGTTTTCTGATTTCGATCCCCTTTCTGATCGTGGATATGGTGGTCTCCAGCATCCTGATGTCCATGGGAATGATGCTCCTCCCGCCGGTGTTGGTCTCGATTCCTTTTAAGTTGGTGCTCTTCGTGTTGGCGGACGGCTGGCATCTCATCGTGGCGTCCTTGGTGGGGAGTTTCGTGCGATGACGCCTGACGCCGTCATGGATGTCGGGCGATCCGCAATTGAGACGATGCTGCTGTTGTCTACGCCGATGCTGGCGTTCAGCCTCGCGGCGGGGTTGGCGGTCAGCCTGTTCCAGGCGGTGACGCAGATCAACGAGGCCACCCTGAGTTTCGTGCCGAAGATTCTGGCTGTGTTCCTGGCCTTCCTGCTGTTCTTTCCCTGGATGATGAGTCTGGCTGTGGAATTTACTCGGCACCTGTTCATGAACCTTCCAATGTACGCGCGTTGAGAGGACGAGCATGATGTTGTGGCCGCTCAGTCAGATTCCTTTCGCGGACGGTCGGATCCCAGCATTTGTGGTCATTCTGCTCCGGATCGCTGGGATGCTGGCGGCCGTGCCGGCCATAGGGACCAGCGTCGTGCCACTCCAGGTACGGATCGGTCTTGTGCTCGGGTTGAGCGTCGTGCTGGCGCCTGTGGTCGGGAGCCGCATTGAGGCGATGGAGGCGTCTCCTGACATCATGGCGCGCCTCGTCGTTACGGAGTTTTTGATTGGCGCGGCCTGTGGCCTATGCGTCCGCCTGGTCTTTGCTGCGTTTGAAATGGCCGGGGAGGTGCTCGGCATTCAGATGGGCATTAGCATGGCGGCGGTGCTGGATCCCATGGCGGGTGCCTCCGTGCCCCTGCTGGGACGATTTCTGGGTCTGCTGGCATTCCTGCTGTTTTTTGCCATAGACGGTCACCACCTGATGGTAGAGGCTCTGGCGGAGAGCTTTACGCTGCTGCCACCGCTGCGCGCACAGTTCAGCGGCGCGGTGGCGGGCGCGCTGGTCACGCAGGCCCTCGGGATGTTTGTGCTGGCCCTCAAGATCGCCGCGCCGGTGATGACGGCGCTGTTCGTGGTCACCTTTGCGATGGGTATTCTGGGCCGGACGATTCCACAGTTCAATCTGTTGTTGAATAGCGTTACCGTGACGTTTGGACTGGGATTGCTGGTGCTGGGTCTTTCGCTCCCGCTGCTGGGAACGCTGGCGCAGACGAGTCTCGCGCAACTGGGCGAGACCCTCAGGGGTCTGTTAACCGTGATAGGGCAGGTGTGATGAGCGACGATCAGGCGGAACGGACAGAACCAGCCACCGCGAAACGCCGTGAGGACGCGCGCCGCAAGGGTCAGGTGGCGAGCAGCCGGGAGGTGTCGGTCGTGGCGATGTTTGCCGCCGGCGCCGTAGCGTGCAGTCTGCTCGGAGGACGCGCGTTCGAGGCCCTGGCCATGATGATGCAGTCATGGCTGGCTGGCGCGGGCACGGTGGTGCTGAGTGAGACGACGATGCCGATGCTCCTGATGCGGGTCGGCCAGGATGTGCTGATGCTGGTCACGCCGTTCGGGGCGATTGTGCTGGCGGCGGGCGTCCTCGCCCATCTCTTCCAGACCGGGTGGATTTGGTCTGTGGAACGGCTTCAGTGGGACTTCTTGCGAATCAGCCCCGTCGCGGGCGTCAAGCGATTGTGCTCCCTTCGTGCGCTGGTGGAACTCGTGAAATCCCTGGTCAAGATCGTGCTGATCAGTGTGGTGCTGTACTGGAATCTGAAGGACGAGATTCTGGCGCTCCCGCTGTTGCTGCAGATGGAACCGGGGCAAGCCCTGTTTCGGGCCGGTGGTCTCGCCTGGTCCCTGCTGCTGTGGGCTTCCGGTGCGCTACTTGTCCTGGCCGCAGCGGACTATGCGTACCAGTGTTGGCAACTCGGCCAGGACCTTCGGATGGCGCGCGAAGACGTCAAGCGGGAGCAGAAAGACGCAGAGGGTGATCCTTTGATCCGGTCTCGCATTCGGGTGCTTCAGCGGCAGCGCGCGCAGCGGCGCATGATGCAGGACGTACCCAAGGCGGACGTGGTGATTACCAACCCCACGCATATCGCCGTTGCGCTCCGCTATGACGGTGCCCGCATGGCCGCGCCGGTGGTGGTGGCCAAGGGTGCGGGCTACGTCGCTGAACGTATTCGCGCCGTGGCCGCCGAGCACGGCGTCCCGATCTATGAAAACCAGCCGTTGGCCAGGAGCCTGCATAAGCTGGTGGACCTGGGTGGTGAAATTCCCGGTGACTTGTACCAAGCCGTGGCCGAAATTCTGGCGCTGGTCATGCGTGCGCGTGGTGCGGTCGGCGGGCGGGGGTAACCGATGGCACCGGCGGCGGCAGCGGCGATCAGCACAGCCCAGGCGCACACACCGATCCAGGTGGAGGGGCCGGCCTGGCTGAAGAATGGCGACCTGTTTCTCTCCGTGGGCGTGGTGGGCATTCTCATGATTATGCTGCTCCCGTTGCCGCGCCTGATCTTGGATCTGCTGTTGACCCTGAGCATCACGCTGTCTGTCGTGATCCTGCTGGTCTCCATGCATGTGCGGAGGCCGCTGGATTTCTCCTCATTCCCATCGGTGCTCCTGGTCGCGACGCTGTTGCGGTTTGCGCTGAGTATTGCGGCGACCCGTCTGATCCTGCTCCATGGCAACGAAGGGCAGGCAGCGGCGGGCGACGTCATTCTGGCCTTTGGGAATTTCGTCATGGGTGGCAATTACACGGTCGGCATCGTGGTGTTCACAATCCTTGTGATCGTCAACTTCGTGGTCATCACCAAGGGGGCGGGTCGGATCGCGGAAGTCGCCGCCCGATTCACGCTGGATGCCATGCCCGGCAAACAGATGAGTATTGACGCCGATCTCAATGCCGGCTTGGTGGACGAGGCGGGTGCGCGCAAGCGGCGGGCCGAGGTGGCGGAGGAAGCCGATTTCTACGGAGCGATGGACGGGGCCAGCAAGTTCGTGCGGGGGGATGCCATTGCCTCCGTCATCATCATTCTGGTGAACATCGTCGGCGGGTTTGCCATCGGCGTCCTCCAGCAGGGCTTGAGCCTGATGCAGGCCGCGCAGAACTACACGATCCTGACGGTCGGTGAGGGGCTGGTCTATCAGGTGCCGGCGCTGCTGGTTTCCACCGCCTCCGGCATTATCGTCACGAGGGCGGCGTCGGCCTCCAATATGGGGGAGGCCATCGCCCGTCAAATCCTGATGAATCCGAAAACCCTTGGCACGGCCGCGTCGCTCCTGCTTGTGTTGGGTCTCATGCCAGGTCTCCCGCATCTGGCGTTTCTGGCCTTAGCGTCGGTCCTGGGTGGTCTGGCCTATCAAATGCGGACGTTGGAGCAGGCGGACACCGCGCGCGTAGAGGCCATGCTGATGGGGACGGTCGCAGCGGTCAAACCCACCGAGGCGACGGAGACGCCGGCCCTGTTGGATCTGATGGAACTCCAGGTGGGCTACGGGTTGATCGGTTTTGTGGACCATCGGAGCGGCGGCGATCTGCTGGAGCGCATCAAAGGGGTGCGGAAGCACATGGCACAGGATTTGGGTTTCATGGCGCCGCCGATCCATATCCGCGACAACCTGCAACTGCGCCCCACCGGCTATGCGGTCCTCATCAAAGGCGTTGAGGTTGTGCGTGGCGAGGTGTTGATGGGTCATGTGCTGGCGATTGATCCGGGTGTTGCGCAGAAAGGGCTGGAGGGCATCCCCACACGCGAGCCTTGTTTTGGATTACCGGCCTTGTGGATCCCGGAGGGTCGGCGGGATCAGGCGCAACTCATGGGCTATACGGTCGTGGACCTGTCGTCCGTCATCACGACCCACCTGACCGAGTTGATTCGCGCCCATGCTCACGAATTGCTGGGGCGGCAGGAGGCGCAGGCCCTGCTCGATCAGGTGGCTAAAGTGGCGCCCAAGGTCGTGGAAGACTTGATTCCCCAAGCGATTACGCTAGGCGGGTTGGTCCGCATCCTCGGCAATCTGCTGCGGGAGCGTGTGCCCATTCGCGACATGCGAACGATCCTGGAGACCGTGGCGGACTACGCGCCGTCCGTCAAGGACATTGATACGCTGACCGAATGCGTCCGTCATGCGCTGGCTCGGACGATCACGCGCCAATATCAAGGGACGAACGGAGAACTCATGGTGATCAGCCTGGATCCGGCGCTTGATCAGCACCTTGCCGGGACCATTCAATCGCAGGCTCAGGGGAGCTATCTTTCTATCTCGCCTGGCATGGCGCAGCGACTCCTCACTGCCGTCAAGCAGGCCGTCGAGCGGGCCGTCATACGTGGGGTGCAGCCGGTTCTCCTGTGCTCGCCGGCCCTGCGTCCGCATCTGCGGCGTCTGGTCGAGCGGGACGTGGCGACTGTGCCGGTGCTGTCATTGAATGAAGTGGAAGGGCACGTTCGGGTGCAGTCGTTGGAGATTGTGAGGACGACGGATGCAACTTAAAACGTTTCGGGCACCCGACATGCGAGAGGCCCTTCGTGCGGTGAAACAGGCTTTGGGTCCCGACGCAATGATCCTTTCGACGCGGGAAATTACGCAGGGCGATTCGGTTTTGGGCGTCTTCAGACGCGCCATGGTTGAGGTGACGGCGGCGGTGGATCGCGCGGACGAGCAGGCGATGCCCGCTCCGAGGTCGCGTCCACAATTGGGGGACTCCCACTCAGGATTGGAGAAACGGACCGCCTTTTCCGATCAGATCGTGGCCGCCGCCGCGCTCCAACCGTTGCGTGAAGACCTGGCCCAACTCAAGGAGGACATGGGTTATCTACGGGGCCTCGCCGATCGTCCCAGCGCGGAGTCTGTGCAGTCGTTGCCGGTCTCGGCAGGGTTTCCATCCGCCCTGGCTTCGACCTATGACCGGCTTTTGTCGCGTGGGTTGGATTGGGAGGCGGCCTGGTCCGTCGTGCGCGAGATGGAGCAGGCCCTCCGGCCATCCAGCCGAGCGAGGGCACAGGTTGCAGCGCAGGCCACATCAGTAGCCCAGGCGAAGGCCAAGCCGGTGGCTCAGGCAGAGGCCCTGGAGGCGATGCTCCGCGACAGGCTTTCTCGGCTGGTGCAGGTGGCTGGGCCCTTGCTCGAACCGTCCAGGCACGGCAAGGCGGTCATGCTGGTTGGCCCGACAGGCGTCGGTAAGACGACCACGATCGCCAAACTGGCGGCCCAGTACGCGCTCACACAGAAACGCTCGGTGGCGCTCATCACCCTGGACACCTATCGCGTGGCGGCTGTGGAGCAATTGCGCGTGTACGCCGACATTCTGAAATTGCCGCTGGACGTGGCGCTGACGTGCAAGGACTTGACGACGTTCCTGCGCGCCAGACAAGGCGCGGACCTTATTTTGATTGATACGGCTGGTCGTAGCCCGTTGGACGAAGTGGCGATCCAGGAGATCGCCAAGAGTGCGCTCGCGCGGGCTGTGGAGACCCATCTGGTGCTCTCTGCCTCCACCCGCGAAACGGACATGGACGAGATCGTTGCCAGGTTTTCCGCTGTACCCATCCAGAGGTTGATATTCGCCAAGTTGGACGAGACCACGAGTTTCGGGGCGATCTTCAACGTTGCGCGCCGGGTTGGACTGCCGCTGTCGTACCTGTGCGTCGGTCAATGTGTGCCGGACGATCTGGCGCTGGCGACGCCACGCGGGATGGCCGCTGTGCTGTTGGACGGTCTGCCCGTGCGACGGCAGACCAAGGCGTCAGCCGGGATACCAAACGGAGCGTCAGTCGAATATAAAACGGAGCGTCAGCCGGAACAGGAACCGTCATGGATCAAGTAGATTCGCTGAGGCAGTGTGTGGCGTTGGAGGAATCGGGTTGTCCTGTCCGTGTGGTGGCGATCACCAGCGGCAAAGGCGGTGTCGGCAAAACGAATGTGACGGCGAATCTGGCGGTGGCGCTGGCGCATCTAGGACAGCGCGTGATGGTCTTGGACGCGGATCTGGGGTTGGGCAATCTTGACGTGCTGCTGGGGCTGACGCCCGTTTACAGCCTGGCCGATGTGTTTGCCGGAAGAAACACATTAGCCGAGGCCGTGGTGATCGGACCGGCTGGGATTCTGGTGCTACCGGCGGGCAGCGGGTTCCAGGACATGACCGCCCTGACGTCGGGACAGATGCAGACGCTCGACGCAGAGATGGACGGCTGGCAGGGCAAGCTCGATGTGCTTTTGATTGATACCGGCGCCGGCATCGGTCGGAACGTCACCCTCTTTGCCATGATGGCGCAGGAGATCATCGTCGTTGCGTCGCCCGAGCCGACATCGGTGACCGACGCCTACGCGCTCATGAAAGTGCTGTCTACGCGGTATCAGGAACGGCGCTTTCATTTGTTGGTCAGTCAGGCCCGGTCTCTGTCGGAAGGGCGGGAGGTCTATCGGACGTTGAGCCTCGTCACGGGGCGGTTTCTCAACGTCTCGCTCGACTTTCTCGGCAGCATTCCCTCCGATATGCGGCTGCGTGACGCCGTTCGTCGCCAGCGTGCGTTGGTGGAACTCTTCCCCCAATCGCCGGCGGGCCAGGCGTTTGTGCAGTTGGCCCGCGACATCAAGGACCGGCCCCTTCCGAACAGTGTGAACGGTGCGCGGCAGTTTTTTTGGCAAAGCCTGTTGAGAAAGGAGACGCCATGCCTCAGTCCATGTCCCTAGAAATCATGACAGAGCCGGCCACTCAGTGTGTGTTGCAATCTGCGGCTATCGAATCGGGCGATGACACGAAGCGGGAGGCCACGATCAAGGAATTCGCGCCGGTTATTAAGTGTCTGGCGTCGCGCTTGGCGGCCCGGCTACCGTCGTATCTGGACGCCCAGGACCTCATTAGTGTCGGCGTGATCGGCCTGTTGAGCGCGTTAGATCGGTACGATGCCACGCGCGAAGCCAAGTTCAAAACCTATGCCGAATATCGGATTCGCGGCGCGATGCTCGACGAGATCCGATCCATGAATTGGATCCCGAGATCAGTCCGCGACAGGATGACGACGTTGCAGCGGACTTGCGAGCAGTTGCAAAAACGCTTTGGTCGGCCTCCCTGCGAAGAGGAAATCAGCGCGGCGCTGGGCTTGTCCTTGGAAGCGTACAACGAGTTCCTGGTGCGTTCGCAGGGCGCCGTCACGCTCAGTCTCGAAGACCTGGGCAACCAGGATATGGATCCGAAGTCGCTCATGCAGTGCCTGGCCGATCCGGACGCCGCCGATCCGCTCGCCGCGCTGGTCCGTGAAGACCAGCGACGGCTTCTGGGAACAGGTATTGAGCGGCTGCCTGACAAAGAACGAGTGGTGGTCACGCTGTATTACTATGAAGAACTGAGCATGAAGGAAATCGGCAAGGTGCTGTCGGTGACGGAGTCTCGAGTCTCCCAACTGCACAGCCAGGCGTTGCTGCGGCTGAAGACTGCCCTCGCCGGTACGGATGCCGAATAAGCGCCGACCGCGTGGGCCATCAAGTTACGGCCGCGTTCTGCCGATAGCAGAGAGTGGATGTATGCACACAGCATGACTATAAGACCGTGGCGATTGCGGCCGCCCGGATCGCCGGCACCATCCTAGAAAAACATTTCTCGAAGCGAGTCGGCTTGGACGATGGCTCGGAAGCCCTCACACGCTGGACTCACGCCGAGGAGCGACGGGCTGAACAGGTCCTTGTCAAGACCATTCAGCGCGCCTTTCCGACCCATGCCGTACTGACGGAGGACAACGGCTGGCCTACAAGCCGTGAGTCGCCCTACACATGGATTATTGATCCACTCGACGGCACGGTCAATTATGCCCATGGGGTGCCGGTGTTTTGCATCTCCATCGCGTTAGAGGAGAATGGTCGTATCGTGTTGGGGGTGGTCTATCACCCCATCCGGCGCGACATGTTTGTCGCCGAGGCGGGACAGGGGAGTTGGCTGAACGGCGATCCGATCCATGTGTCCATGGTGGACAACCTTGACCGTGCCTTGCTCGCAACAGGATTCGGCTATGACGTCCGGGACAGTCGAGAGCAGGAGGACCCGGCCCACGGCGCGGCCTTTGCCAAGCAAGCGCAAGGTATCCGCCGGACCGGTGTGGTCGCGCTGGACCTCTGCTGCGTCGCCTCTGGGCGTTTTGATGGGTTCTGGGAGCGTCACCTAGATCCCTGGGACACAGCGGCCGCCGCCCTTATCCTGACCGAATCCGGTGGACTGGTCACCGACTATCAGGGTGAGCCGTTTTCGATTTTCGGCTCTGAATTACTGGCGTCAAACGGGATCATCCACGAGGCGATGCAAGCAGTCCTGGCAACCCCAGGCGATCTCCGTAGGGAACCACGGGTGCCGCTCACGATGCAGATCGTGTATGAATCCAGCGACGCCTTCAAAACGGCCTACGTGCAGAATCTTAGTCGTGGCGGCTTGTTCATCCAGGCACTCAGCCCGCTGCCGAGGGGCACGTCGCTCAAGGTGACGCTTCCGTTTGCCGATCCACCGAGGGTTGTTGAAGTGGAAGGCGTGGTGACATGGGTCCACAGCGCCGTCACGCCCGATCGCGGGATGCCTGGCATGGGGGTGAAATTCACGGAGATTGCGCCGGATGATTGGGCGTTCATTGAATGCCTGGTGGCGTCCATTCTGGACGGACCGGCGAACGCAGAAGAAACGCACCAATCTCTCCCTTACGGAGTTCCATCCATCCTGTAGGTGCGGGGATGACGGGGGGAATGCGCCTATCCGAAGCAAGGGGGACAGTCCCCAATTGCCAAAGTTCGGCGGCCAACAATGCTTTGGGCGGGATGCGTTTCAAGATTTCTTGACCTCGCGCCGTGCGCGTGTCCGGAGGTGAAGGCGGCGCCACAGTGACACGCGCTCCTACGGTGTGCGCTGATCGCTGGAGGCGCTGGGGAGATGGCTGCTGATGAGGAGGCCGGCGGCGGCGTCGCCCAGGAGGCTGCCGACCGTCTCAATGGTCTTGCGGAAGGGCGTATTGCGCACCGTGGCCCAGCGGGGGTCGGCCAGACCCATCTCCGGCGTGTTCAGGTTGTAGAGGATCGGGGCTCCGAGGCCATTCCCACGGTCCGCCGCATGGACGCGCAGCCAGGCCGGGCCGCCCGGCACAATATCGGTCAGGTAGTCCACTGCGACTTGGCCGTTGTCGAAAATCGTGGTCGTCAGCGTCCGCCCCCATTCAAAGTGGCCGATGGTGGCGTCAGGCACGACTTGCAGCAGGTTGATGGCCGCAAAGGCGGCATCCTTCCCGATATTGATGACGCTCTGCGGAACCCCCACCAGCGCGTCCTTGACCACGACCTCATAGAAAATCTTTTTGAAAAAATGGGCCACAGAGTCCACGAATCCTTCCGGTGGTTGTTCGCCGTCCGGCATGTACGCGCCGAAGGTGAGACCTGACAGTAGATCCTCGCCCAACCGTTGCACCGTGCTGACGAGGCCGCCCCGCTTGCCCTCCTGAAGACTCCCGTCCTCCGCCACGTAGGTAAATTCAGAACCCTCACAGATGTCCTTCAGCAGGTTCAGCAAGTTGGCGCCGACATCGTCCAGGTCTTTGCCGATCCGGTTTTCAAACAGGCTTCGGTCGGCGTCTGGGCGATAGACGGCGGCGAGACTGCCCATGACATGGTCGTTGAGAAAATAGGCGTCACCGCCTGGATGGGCCAGCAACTGGTCTTCCTGGTACATGGCCACCTGGGTCGCAAGATCTCCCGTCGGCATGGATGCAGAGGGGAGCTGTGTGGCTGTCGTCTCGTAGGCCCGTGTTGTGCGGGCTGCAAGGGGCCGAATTTCATGGGCAGGTTCCGCCACAGTCGGCATATTGTGCCGAGGTGAGAGGCCGTCATCGTGCATGACAGGAGGGCGGACATCCACTGGAGCGAATGCCTGTCCTGACGGCAGGGCCAGTGTGCCGGCCAACATCTCCGCAAACTCGTCGCCCGCAGCCGCCATGGACACCGTCGCACGGTCGGACTGGTCGAGCGTCTGCCGCAGCGGATCACGGTGGATGGGTGGCAACGTCATGCGAACACTGTTTCCTTGCGCGAAGGATGATGCAAGACGCTTGCCACGCCACAGGCTCAAGTCCTGTTCGCCTCATGCCGATAAGCCAGACACGTTTCATAGAAAGGCACGGTGATGACCATGTCCTCCACGCAGAGTGCGGAATCAGTGTTGACCCCATCCGGCGACTTGACGATTTTTGAAGCCATGGATTTCCGCAATGATGTCGTCACCCTGCTGTCGCAGGAGGGGCCGGTCACGATGGATCTGTCCCGCGTCACACAGATGGATTGCTCCTGTCTGCAAGTGCTGCTGGCGGCCCGACGCGCCAATCGTCTCACGGTGACAGGGCTGGGGGGATCGCTTGGGGCGCGGTTGCATCGCCTGGGCTGTCACGATCTCGTCCCGCGATGACCATGCCGTCACAACAGGGTCGCGCGCCACAGTCTGTGATCGAGACCAGGCTGCGCGAGCGGATCGCGCAACTGGAACAGGTCCAGCGAGCCTGGGAGTTCTTCGCGTCTCACGCCATTCCCTTGATGCCGGTGTTGACGCGGCAATTGATGGACGTGATTGAACAGACTGAATGCGCTGCGCTGGACCTCACCGGCGCGATGCGCTCAATTGCCGAACGAGCCAAACGGCACACCGACACGGTGCCTTGCCAGGAGGGAGCCGTCGCGCAGATTCAGGATGACGCGAAGGCCTTGGCTGCCGACGTGTCCCGTCTCATTATGGCGATGCAGTTTCAGGACATCACCAAGCAGACGCTGGAGCATGTCGCGCAGCCACTCGCGCAGATGCAGGGCGCCATGGAGGCGTTGCTGGCCAATCCGTCGGCTCCAGAGGTGGTGGTCCTGCTGAATCTCCTTGACGCAGTGGAGCGCAGTTACACCATGGAAACAGAACGCACGGCGATGGAACAGGCGTTGCGTGGACACGGAAGCAGCGGCGAGCCGATCTCTCGCCGAGCAGACGCGATAACCGACGCCGAGGCCCAACGGGTCACGGTCTTTTCATAGGCGAGTCTCAGCTGGAGGAGCGTGCCATGTCACAGACAGTCTTAATCGTAGATGACTCGGTCACCATGCGGGACATGGTGGCCTTTACCTTGACCGGCGCGGGATTCCAGGTCGTGCAGGCCGGCGACGGCAAGGAGGCGATGGGAAAACTGGCGACGGGGGCGAAACCAGACCTGGTGGTGACGGACCTCAACATGCCGGTGATGGACGGGATTACCCTCATCAAGGCCATTCGGAAGATGCCGCCACTGCGATTCACGCCGATCCTCATGTTGACCACCGAATCGTCCGAGGAGAAGAAGGCCGAAGGGCGAGCCGTCGGCGCGACCGGCTGGATCGTCAAACCGTTTAGTCCGGAACAGTTTCTCAAAGTGCTGAAAAAGGTCTTACCGGCATGAGCGACGAGTTCGCGCAATTCAACGCCGCCTTCTTTGAGGAGTCCGCCGAGCACGTCAGCGCCATCGAAAAGGGTCTGCTGGAACTCGAACAGCGTCCCTCCGATCTGGAGTTGCTGAACACCATCTTTCGCTCAGCCCACTCAATCAAAGGCGTGGCTGGGATGCTGGGCTTCGCTGCCGTCGCGCAGTTCACGCATAAGATGGAGACCTTGCTCGATCAGCTTCGGAACGGTCGTATCACGGTGACTCCGCCGCTGACGGATGTCTTGCTGAGAGCCACGGACTACCTGAAAACCCTGCTGGACGCGGCCCAGTCAGAACGATCTTCCGATGAGGCGATCGCGCATGGTCTCGAAGCCCAGTTGGAAGCGTTTGCCATGGGTTCCCCGCTGGTCGTGGCCGACGTCTCGTCGCCGCTGCTCCCCTCGCCCTTGGAGAGAGGGCCTGTTCTGATCTGTGCCGAAGGAGGCCAGGGTGACAGGGCGCTTCCACCACGCCGTTGCTTTGACATCTCCTGGACGCCGCCGAGCTTTCTCTTTCAGCGTGGACTCGACCCGCAAAAAATTTTTACCGATCTGGGCGATCTGGGCATCGTGACGGATGTGCGGATGGACCGGAGCCGTCTTCCGGATCTGGTCAGCATGGATCCCGAACAGTGCTATCTGGCCTGGACCGTGAGGCTGGAGACAGACCAGGCGATCAATGAGATCGAGTCCGTTTTCGAGTTTGTGCGTGATGACAGTGTGCTGACGATTGAGGAATGCGCCCCGTCCTGCGAGTCACGTCTGGACGCTCCCCACGCCCCTAAGCGGATCGGCGAGATTCTGGTCGAAAGCGGCGCGGTCACGCAGGACGCGCTGAATCTGGCGCTGGCGCAGCAAAAGCAGATTGGCGAAATCCTCATCGCCCAGCAGGTCGTCACGCCGACACAGCTCGCACAGGCATTGGAGACGCAGCGGCAGACGGCCCCCGTCGCGCAGACCAAAAAAGCCGATCCCGCCACGATTCGCGTGGATACGGCCAAGATAGACAAGCTCATTAACTTGGTCGGCGAATTGGTCATTACGCAATCCATGCTCAGCGACCTGGGCGCGCGCTTTGACATGACCCAGCTTGCCCTCCTGCTCGAGCGGATGACGCAATTGGAGCACAACACCCGTGAACTGCAAGAGCAGGTCATGGGCATCCGAATGCTGCCGATCGGGACCGTCTTCAGCCGATTCCCGCGTCTGGTGCGCGATCTGGCGGGCAAGAACGGCAAGAAGATGCAGTTGGTGATTTCCGGAGAAGAGACGGAACTCGACAAGACCGTCATCGAATCCATCGGCGATCCACTGACGCATTTGATTCGAAACTCGGCCGACCATGGGTTGGAATCTCCGGAGGAGCGACTGGCGGCCGGAAAACCGGAGCAGGGCGCCATTCGGCTCACCGCCTTTCACGAAGGCGGCAGCATTTGTATTGCCATCGAAGACGACGGTCGCGGGCTGCCTCGCGAGAAAATTCTCGCCAAGGCCGTCAAACAGGGACTGCTGCGTGAAGACGAGAACGTGTCGGACGACCACGTTTGGGCGTTGGTCTTTCAGCCGGGATTTTCCACCGCCGACAAGGTGACGGACGTGTCCGGGCGAGGGGTCGGCATGGACGTCGTCAAACGCAACATTGAGGCGCTGGGCGGGACCGTCGCGATTCAGACGACAGCCGGCAAGGGCACCCGGTTTGTGCTCACGCTGCCGTTGACGCTGGCCATTATTGACGGTCTTTCGGTGACCGTCGGCGGAGAGATTTTTATCGTGCCGCTGACGACCATCAACAAGTCCGTGCAGCCGACGGCGTCCGAACTCAAGACTATTGTCGGCAAGGGAGAACTGGTGCGTGATCGGGACGAGTATCTGCCGATTGTCCGCCTGTCCGAGGTCTTCGGCGTGGGAGCGGCGATCACCGACCCCACGAAAGCGATTTTGATGATCCTGGAAAGCCAGGAAGAGCGGGTCGCAGTGATGGTGGACGCGATCATCGGCCAGCAACAGGTGGTGATTAAGAGTTTGGAGCAGAACTTCCGAAAAGTGGATGGCGTGGCGGGCGCGACGATTCTGGGCGATGGAACGGTGGCCTTCATTCTGGACGTCCGGGGCCTGTTGCAGGTGGCGCTGCGCGGAGACGCGGTGGGCGCGTAAACCGATTGTGTCGGGGCGCGCGGCAGGGCGCCCGGAACGGAGGAGACCATGAGCACGGCAGTCGTCACCGACTCCCAGGAGCGCGAGAAACCGATGGGGCCGTCCACGGACGGCAGTCAGTTTTTGACGTTTCTTCTGGGGGAGGAATATTACGGGGTGGAGATCCTGCGCGTGCAGGAGATCAAAGGCTACCCTTCCGTCACCCGCATTCCCAACGCGCCGACGCACATCAACGGCGTGATTAATTTACGGGGCACGATTGTGCCGATCATTGACCTGCGCGCGAAATTTTCCATGGAGCGGGTGGCGTACAACGCCATGACGGTCGTCGTAGTGGTGGTGATCCGGACCCGCGTCATGGGGCTGGTGGTGGACGCCGTCTCCGACGTGCTGACCCTGGCGCCACAGGACATTCAACCGCCTCCGCAGTTCGGGATCGCAGTAGACACCAGTTTCATCACGGGCATCGGCCAGAGCGGGGAGAAGCTTATCACGTTGTTGTGCCTGGACCGTGTGCTGTCGGACGGCACGGCGGATGAAGCCGCCTCCGCAGCGGGGCGCTGATTGTCACAGAGGGGGCATCGGCCCCTGGAACGAACGAGAAGGAGACACATCCCATGCAATGGTTAAAGAATCGCACGGTTACCACCAAGCTGATGGCGGGATTCGGGATCTCGACGTTGTTCTTGATCGCGGTCGGCGTGTTCGGTCTCAAGAGCATCGGCGAGGTCAACGATCACCTCGAGGACCTGTATCAGAACCAGACGCTGGGCATCTCATATATCAAGGAAGCCAACATTAACTTGCTGGCCATCTCGCGCGCCATGCGAAACGCGATCCTGGACGAGGACGACGCCAGCATCAAGAAACGCATCACCGATATTGAGAGCTATGATGCAGCCCTCCGGAAACACCTGGAGCAATTCAAGCCGCTCCTACTCACCCAGGAGGACAAGGACCTCTTTGAGGAAGCGGGAAAAGATTATGCCGAGTTGAAGCGCCTGGTGGATCAGGTGACCACGCTGGCCTTGGCCCATAAGGACAAAGACGCGCGGGCCATGCTCAAGACCACGCGGGCCAAAGGCGATGCCGTGGACGCGGTCATGGACAAACTGGCCAAGCACAAGGAGACACAGGCGAGAGAGGCGGAGCGAGAGGCGGAAGCCGTGTACGCGGAGGCCAAGAAAATGGTGCTTCTGTTCATTGTCGTCGGCGGCCTCTGCGGATTGGGCCTAGGCTGGGCCATCGCCCGGACGATCGCCGCCGGACTTCGACAGGTGAACGAGACCACCCAGAAGGCGGCGGCGGGCGATTTCAGCGGGCGCGTGGCGCTGGCGACCACCGACGAAGTGGGGCAGATGGCGGCGGCGTTCAACAAGATGATGGACGCAGTCTCCCCGGTGATTCGGGAAGTCCGGCAGGGCGCCTCGTCCGTGTCGGCGGCCTCGGGACAGATCAGCAGCGGCAACCAGGACCTCGCGCAGCGCACCGCCGAGCAGGCCAGCGCCCTGGAGGAAACCTCGTCGGCCATGGAGCAAATGACCTCGACGACTAAGCAGAACGCGGACAACGCAAAGCAGGCCAATCAGTTGGGCATTGCGGCGCGCGAGGTGGCCGAAAAAGGAGGCGGGGTCGTGTCGCAGGCGGTGGCCTCGATGCAGGAGATCAACAGCTCGTCCAAAAAGATCGCAGACATCATCGGGGTGATTGACGAGATCGCCTTCCAGACCAACCTGTTGGCCTTGAACGCGGCGGTGGAAGCGGCGCGGGCGGGGGAGCAGGGACGGGGCTTCGCGGTGGTGGCGGCGGAGGTGCGCAACCTGGCGCAGCGCTCGGCGACGGCGGCCAAGGAGATCAAGGGGCTGATCAACGAATCCGTGCAGAAAGTCGGAGAAGGCAGTGTGTTGGTGAACCGGTGCGGGGAGACGCTGGGAGAGATCGTAGGCTCCGTCAAGCGCGTCACCGACATCATTGCCGAGATCGCGGCGGCGTCGCAGGAACAATCGGCGGGAATTGACCAGGTGAACAAGGCGATCATGGAGATGGACAAGACGACGCAGCAGAACGCGGCGTTGGTGGAGGAATCGGCGGCGGCGAGTCAGGGGATGCAGCAGCAGGCGGGGGCGCTGCTCAAGATGGTGGAGTTCTTCAAGGTCGGGGAGGGCCCGCAGGACGAGACGACTCCACATGAACAGGTCAAGCCGGTCACGCCGGCTCCCGCAAAAGGCGTGATACGGGCACCCCAAAAGACTGTCGGCAGACACTCGTTTGATCGTGAGCCGGTTGTCGTCGGCAACGGCCACGGCACGATGAAGGAGAGCTTCGAAGAGTTCTGAGCGCCTGGTCTCCGACGCCAATGCTTTCCCTGCGTACACTCGTCCTGCCGGCGCTTGTCTTGTCGGTGCTCGTCTTCTTGTCCTGGCCATCCGTCTCGCTTGCGGAGGCCGAGTCGGGCATGACGGGAGCGCGCATGACTGGAAATTGGGGCGGGCTGCGCGACGACCTACAGGACGCCGGCATCACCATCGCAGGCACCTATACGTGGGACCCGTCCTGGCTTGCGGCGGGAGGTGCGCGTCGGCGCGTCGTGGAACGGGGCCTCCTCAGTCTCATCCTGGAGGCCGATCTCGCGCGGCTGGTCGGACTCACGGGCGGAACCATGAAGATCACCTATGATACTCGGCATGGCGACGATCCCACGAACGACGTCGGCGTGGCACAGGTTATCTCCACGATTGACGCCGGCAATATCCACCAGATCGCCGAGCTGTGGTACGAGCAATGGCTTGTCGAGAAAGGCATGCGTCTCATGGTTGGCAAGATGGACGCGAACGACGACTTTGCGTGCGTGGAGGGCACGAAGGCGTTCCTCAACGATTCCCCGGCGCCTGCGCAGACAAATTTCCTCATGCCGTCCTATCCCAATCCGGCAACAGGTCTCAACGTGTTTGTGTATCCGACCGAACAACTCTGGGCTGGATTCGGCGTTTACGACGGCGCGGGGCTGGTCGGCGTCCAGACTGGATCGCGCGGGCCTGAGACGTTCCTGGACGACTCCAAGAATCTGTATGTCATCGGAGAAGTCGGCGCGAAGTGGGCGATGAGCAATGAAGATTTGCCGGGACGCGCGGGCCTCGGCGGCTGGCACCATAACGGTGTGGCGACGCGCTTTGACGAAACCACGCAGAAGGGCGTCTCCGGCTTGTATCTCGTGGCGGATCAAGCTCTGTGGCGTCCCTCGTCCACGGCGGTAGACGATCCCCGTGAGATGGCGGAAGACGACCAACGTGGCGTCGGGGCGTTCTTCCAATATGGCTATGCCGACAAGAACGTCAGCCCGATTGAGCAGTACGCGGGAGGTGGGCTGACCTGGCGCGGGCCTTTCCGCAAGCGCGCGGAGGATGTCGTAGGGGTCTCCCTTCATTGGGTGCAGTTCAGTCAAGAGAATCGAGACGGCTTTACATCCCGCCATGAAACGACGCTCGAACTCTTGTATCAAGTCCGTGTCACACACTGGGTCGTGCTCCAACCGGACATCCAGTACATCATCAATCCAGCCCGTGTGCCTGGTCTGGAGAATGCCCTCGCGTTCACAGTGCGAGCCGCAGTGAATTTTTAACCGTTTTAAGTCTCCGCCGCAATCATCCGATGAAGCCGGTGAGATCAATGGACTGCCAGATCACCGATGCAGAGTTTGAACGGTTCCGCGCGCTCATCTACCGGGAAAGCGGGATCAGCCTGAACGACAGCAAGCGGACCTTGCTGGTCTCGCGCCTGTCCAAACGGCTGCGGGCGTTGCGGGTGGAGTCCTTCCAGGCGTACTACGACCGGGTGACGGAAGGAGGGGACGGAGAGGAATTTGTCCGGATGCTGGACATGATCTCCACGAACAAAACCGATTTTTTTCGCGAGCCCCAGCATTTTGACTTTCTGCGGGAGCGGATTCTGCCCGAGCTGTCCAAGGTCAAGCAGGTGCGGATCTGGTCCTCCGCCTGCTCGTCCGGCGAAGAGCCCTACACGATTGCCATGACCCTCCACGACGCGGTCCCGACACCGACGCAATGGGATTGTAAAATCCTGGCCTCCGACCTCTCCACGCAAGTCCTGGCCGCAGCCGCGTCCGGCGTCTATGGCGTGGAACGTGTGCGCGATCTGCCGGCCGCGACCCTCAAACGGCATTTCCTGAAGGGCTGTGGCGACTTAGCCGGCACGGTCAAAGTGAAACGGCACCTCGCCGACCTCGTGACGTTTCGGCGGATCAATTTGATGGACGCGTCCTATCCCATCAAGCAGCCGCTCGACGTAATCTTCTGCCGCAATGTGATGATTTATTTCGACCGTCCGACGCAAGCGCGCCTGGTCGCCCGGTTCCATCGGTACCTCAAGCCGGGCGGCTACCTGTTCATCGGACATTCGGAGCGTCTGCACGGACTTGATCTGCCCTTCACGTCCATCGCCCATACGATCTACCAGAAGGAAGGATAACTGGTGATGACCAAGAGCGACGACTTTTCCCACGTCCGGCGTATGCGCGACCAGCGGTTTCCGCATGAGATTGCCGCGATCCTTCCGGGAGAATTCTTTGTCAGCGCCGACCCGATGATTGTGTATACGGTCCTGGGCTCCTGCGTGTCCGCCTGCATCCGCGATCCGGTGGCCGGAATCGGGGGAATGAACCACTTCATGTTGCCGGCGCCGAAAGGCGGGGACTTGGATTCGTGGGGGGAGTCCACCCGCTACGGTGCCTATGCCATGGAACGTTTGATTAACGACATTCTGAAGCGGGGCGGGATGCGGCATCGGTTGGAGGTGAAATTATTCGGTGGCGGCAAGATGTACGACGGGAGCCTTGACGTGGGCGCGAATAACGCGAAGTGGGCGCTGGCCTATCTCAAAACCGAAGGGTTCCAGGCGCTGAAGAGCGATTTGGGCGACGTCTGTCCCAGAAAGGTCTACTATTTTATTGATTCAGGGAAGGTGCTGATGAAGAAAATCGAGCGGCTGAAGAACGACACGATCTTCAATCGCGAAGCCGCCTATCAGCAACAATTGGCGCACGAGCGGAAGACGACCGATGTCACCTTGTTCTAACGTCCACGGAGAAGGAGGCCCATGTCGAAAATTCGCGTGTTGACCGTGGACGATTCCGCCCTGATGCGGCAACTCCTGACGCAACTCTTGTCCCGGGACCGTGGCATCGAAGTGGTCGGGTCCGCGCCTGATCCTTACATCGCGCGAGAGAAAATCAAGGCGCTCAATCCGGACGTGCTCACGCTGGATGTTGAAATGCCGAAGATGGACGGCCTGACGTTTCTGGAAAAGCTGATGGTTGGCCATCCCATGCCGGTCGTGATGGTGAGTTCGTTGACGGAGGCCGGGTGCCAAACGACCTTGCGCGCGCTGGAACTCGGCGCGGTGGACTTCTTCGCCAAACCAAAGATTGACATGCGGGAGGGGATGGAAGAGCAGGCGCAGGAGTTGATCGCCAAAATCAAGGCGGCGGCGGTTGCAAAGGTTCGTGGCACGGGGTCAGGATCGAACGGACACCGCGCGGAACAGGCGGCGAGGGCGGCGATAGGTGCAGCGTGGCCCGCCTCATCGGCGATGCTCAAAACCACCGACACCATCATTGCCATCGGCGCGTCCACCGGCGGGACGGAAGCCCTGCGCGAGGTCTTAGAGGTCCTGCCCCCGAATACCCCGCCGATCGTCATCACCCAGCACATGCCAGAGCAGTTCACGAAGACCTTTGCCGAACGACTGAACGGGCTCTGCCGGCTCTCGGTCAAAGAAGCAGAGGACGGCGACAGCGTCTTGCCGGGCCACGCGCTCATCGCGCCGGGCAACTACCACATGACGCTGGCGCGTAGCGGCGCTCGGTACAGTGTGCGGATCAACCAGGCCCCGCCGGTCAATCGGCACCGGCCGTCGGTGGACGTCATGTTCGACTCGGTCGCCCGGTACGCCGGCGGGAACAGCCTCGGCGTGATCCTCACCGGCATGGGCGGCGACGGGTCCCGTGGAATGCTGGCGATGAAACAAGGCGGCGCGTACAACATCGCGCAGGACGAAGCCTCTTGTGTGGTCTTCGGGATGCCCAAGGAAGCCATCAAGCTGGGAGGCGTGGACAAGATTCTCCCGCTGGACAAAATCCCCTCGGCCATCCTGGCCCACGTCAAGTCTCTCTGAGCGCGCGCCGTTTCCTCAAGTCCCGCGCCGCTCAGGCCGATAGGAACGAAGACGCAACGCGACCGCAAGACGCAAAGGAGGCCCTATGGCAACACGCCCCGACATGAAGATCCTCGTCGTGGATGATATGTCCACGATGCGCCGGATCGTGCGAAGCATTTTCAAGGAATTGGGCTTCACCGACATCGAGGAAGCCGAGAATGGCAGTGATGCGCTCCGCAAACTCCGGGGCGCCAGGTTTGATCTCGTGGTGTCGGACTGGAACATGCCGGTCATGCCCGGTATCGAGTTGTTGCGGAACATCCGGGCAGATGACGCGCTCAAACACATTCCGGTGCTGATGGTGACTGCCGAGGCGCAGAAGGAAAACCTGATGGAGGCGATCAAGGCGGGTGTCAGCAATTATGTTGTGAAGCCGTTCACCGCTGACACCATCAAGCAGAAGATGGACAAAATGTTCGCCGGCGTCTAGTCGCACATCAAGGAAAGGCACACCATGTCGTCACGAATGAACGAGTCTCTACAGGAGCGTCACAGCATAGAGGGGTCGCACGACCATGACCTCTATACCCATCTCGGCGACCTCGCCCGGTACCTCGGCGAGACCATGCGCGAGTTGGCCACACTGGACCATCCGCTGGCCGTCAGCGCCGGGCAATTGCCTCGTGTCAGCAAGACGCTCACCGAGCTGACCTCCATGACCGAGCGGGGCACACATCAGGTGATGGCGTTGACGGAAGATCTGCTGATCAGCCATCGCCAATTTCGCGCCGGCCTTGAGACGATCCAGATTGGCCTGTCGGACACAGGTCAGGAGTATATCGGGGTGAGGGCGCAGGTCTTTGGGCTGATGGAGCTGGCCGAGAACAATCAGAAGGCGTTGATGGGCATTATGACGGCGCTGTCCTTTCAGGATCTGGCCGGGCAGCGGATTGCCAACGTGGTCATGGTCCTGGACGAAATCCAGGCCCGCCTCCTGGAACTCGTCGTGGTGTTCGGCGTGAAACAGGCTCCGAGATATGGCGGCTCTGACAGGGTCGAGTCGCTGCTGAAAGAACTGGAACAGGCCAAGCAAACCGCCCTCAAACAGGACGTGGCGGACGATTTACTAAGAGAATTTGGATTTTAGCTCAGGCGAGCCGTACTGACGCATGGATTTCCTGACCCTCGGCGGCCTCATTGTGGCGGTGGTGGCGATTCTTGGAGGGCAGATCCTGGAGGGCGGGCACGTCTCCTCGATCATGCAGCTTACCGCCGCCATTATCGTGATGGGTGGCACGGTCGGAGCCGTCATGGTGAATTATCCGATGCCGATCTTTCTCAAGGCAATCGCCAACGCCAAGATGGTGTTTTTTACGGTTCATGTGGATTCCAAAATCGTGATTGCCCAGATCGTCGAGTTGGCCACCATCAGTCGCAAGCAGGGTCTCTTGGCGTTGGAAGGCAAGATTAAGACGATGGGCGATCCGTTCCTCAAGAAAGGCGTGCAAATGGTGGTGGACGGAACGGACGCCAAGGCCATCCGAGACATTCTCGAAATCGAGCTGGAGCAGTTTGAGGAGGAAAACACGCTCTCCGGAAAAGTCTATGAGTCCCTGGGCGGCTTCGCGCCCACCATCGGCATTCTGGGCGCCGTGATGGGGCTGATCCACGTCATGGAAAACCTCGCCGATCCCTCCAAGCTCGGAGGCGGCATTGCCGTGGCGTTCGTGGCCACGATCTACGGCGTGGGGGCGGCCAATCTGCTGTTTCTGCCGATGGGCGGCAAGATTAAGCTGAAGACAAAGGAGTTGGTACTGGCGCGGCAACTGATTATTGAAGGTCTCGTGTCGTTGGCGCAAGCGGAGAATCCGAAAATGATTGAGGAGAAACTCAAGGGCTATCTACCGGAATCGCAACGGGGCACAGCCTAGGCGATGGCGAGGAAACCGAAACATGAAGAACATGAAAACCACGAGCGGTGGCTGGTCTCCTACGCGGATTTTATTACGCTCCTCTTTGCGTTTTTCGTCGTGATGTATTCGGTGTCGTCGGTGAACGAGGGGAAATTTCGCGCAGTGAGCCAATCCATCGTTGAGGCGTTAAACCCGATGGTCAATCTCTCTGCTTCGACGATTCGGATTGCCCCTGATACCCCTGGAGGCCCGACCTCCACGAAGGCCATTTCCATTGATATGCAGATTTTTCGCAGGCTAACCGATGCGCTCAAGGCGTCGGAACAACCTTCATTGAGCCAGTCGAAGGCCGACAAGGCTGCGGGGCCCACGAACTCAGCGAAGGGCCCAGGCCAGGGTCCGTCCGTGGAAGGCCATGTCGTGGTGGCGCAGGACGATCGGGGTGTGGTCGTCAGCCTGGCCGATGCGGTGGCGTTTGAGCCGGGCAAGGCGGAGCTTCTGCCGAAGGCGCGAGCGGTATTGATGCCGGTGGCGGCCGCCTTACGCGAGTTTCCCAATCAGGTCCGGGTGGAAGGGCACACCGACAACGTCCCGATCCGCACGGACCAGTTTCCCTCCAACTGGGAGCTGTCGTCCGCCCGCGCCGTTGCCATTGTCCGGTTCCTTTCCGAGGGCGGACATCTGCAACCGGAACGGCTCGCGGCGAACGCTTACGGGGAATTTCATCCTGCCGCGCCCAACGACACGGTGGAAGGACGGGCCCTGAACCGCCGCGTGGAACTCGTGGTCATTACCTCCGATGTTATGAAAGATGTGGCGCCGCAACCAGACGTCTCCGGCACGGCACCCTGCCTCCCCTCGTCCACATTCCCGCCAGGTTGTACCCCAGCCATCCCATCGGTGCAGGACGACATCATCCGTAAGCTCTTCTGATCCGGCAGAATCCTCTCGCCTACGGAAAAACCTGCCGAGCATAAGCGGGCATAAGAACAGAAAAAAATGGGAACAGTCCCAATTCTCTTGCGGCACAGGGCTTGCTTGTTCTCCCGATAGCGGAGGCAAGCTTATGGATCGCGGACTCTATCCCCTCGTGGCAGCGGCGATTGGGCAGGAACGGCACCTGGATGTTGTGACGAACAACCTGTCCAATGTCCAGACTGCGGGGTACAAGCGAGAGAAGGCGTTGTTCACCACGTTGCTGGCGCGATCCCTGTCTGGACAGGCCGCTTCCCCAACTCAGACTGCGCCTGCCGCCCTTGCCGACAAGCTCTTTCCTCAACTGGACCGCACCTTCACGGATTGGAATGCCGGCCTCGTGCGTCCGACCGGAAATCCGTTGGACATGGCGCTGAACGGCGAGGGGTTTTTTGTGGTGCAGACTCCGCGCGGGCCGGAATACACGCGGAGCGGCAGCTTTGTTCTGAACGAGCGGCGGGAATTGGCCGCACGCGACGGCTCATTGGTCATGGGCCAGAACGGGCCGCTCCAGATTCCAATTGGGAAGATCACCGTCACGGACAAGGGAGACATCCTGGTCAATGATGCGGCGGTGGGCACGGTTCGGGTCGTGACCTTCATGGATCTGGCCTTGGCAGTCCGGGTGGGAGAGCGGTTTACGACGGCACAGAGCGTGGGCCCTGCCAAGGAAACGTCGGTGGTGGGCGAGTCGCTGGAGGAGTCGAACGTGAATCCCATTGAAGAGTTTGTTCGGCTGGTCGAGATCACCAGGCAGTACGAGTCCATCCAGAAGGCGCTGCAAGCGATGGACGAGGAAGCGCGCCAGGCTGCCACGGACATTGGGCGTCCGGTGTAATACAAAGGAGCACACACATGATTCGAGCAATGTTTACAGCCGCGTCTGGCATGGCCGCGCAGCAACTCAATATGGACGTGATCGCGCACAACCTGGCGAACACCAATACCGTGGGCTTCAAGCGCAGCCGAGCCGACTTTCAGGACATGCTCTATCAAACTTTGCGCGCGCCAGGGGCGTCGGCGTCGGCGGCGACGCAGGTGCCGACCGGCATTCAGGTTGGGACGGGAGTGCGGGCCGTGGCGGTGCAGAAGGTGTTTACGTCCGGCAGCTTGCAGAACACCCAAAACGAGCTGGATGTCGCCATCGAAGGAGACGGCTTCTTTCAAGTGAGTCGCCCGGACGGCACGACTGCCTATACCAGGGCCGGCGCCTTCAAGAAGAACAGCACGGGCGGCGTCGTCAGCTCCGATGGCGACCCGATCCTGCCGAACATCACGATCCCTGCCAATACCATCCGGCTGACAATCGGCTCAGACGGCACCGTCTCCGTGCTGGCCGCCGGCGGCACCGCCACCAGCCAGATCGGCGCGCTCCAACTCGCCCGGTTTGATAATCCGTCGGGGCTGGAAGCGCTCGGCAGCAATTTGTTCCTGCCGACGTCCTCTTCAGGGGACCCGACGACCGGCTCGCCTGGCAGCCCCGGTTTTGGCGCGCTCGCGCAGGGCTTTCTTGAAAGTTCCAACGTGAACATTGCCGAAGAAATGGTCAACATGATTATTGGACAGCGGAATTACGAGATTAATGCGAAAGCGGTGCAGACATCCGACGAGATGTTGCAAACTGCCAATGGGGTTAAACGATGAGGGGTGAAGCGGTGAACCGAAGCGTGTGTGCCACGCTGCTCGTCGTCACCTGGGTGGTCGGCGTTCCCGCGTTTGCGGCGGATCGCCCACCTGTTCCACCGGCGCCCGCGCTCACGGTTGCGCCTGCGCGAGTCCCTGACGTGGCGACCTCCAAGGACGTGCTCGTGGCTGCCCGCTGGCTTCGGTACAACCATGTGCTGGAGGAGCACGATCTGACTCATGCGCCGGTTCGCCTGACCAACGCCCACTCGCGCTATCTTGAAGAGAAGGCATCAGCGGTCGGCAAGAGGGTGCTGCGCGCGGTGCAATCAGGTATGCCCATCACGGACGACCTTCTGGGTGAGCCGTATGTCATCCGCCGGGGCGCTCGCGTCACGATCGCCTATGCGACCGGACCGCTTTCTATCCAGACCGGCGGCATTGCCAGGGACGATGGGGCGATTGGATCGGCTATTCGGATCACGAACAGTGAGTCCAGGCGAGAACTCTGGGGTCAGGTCGTGAACGGCGACACCGTGCAGGTGGGGCCATGAGAAGACCGTTCCTGATGGTGATGTTCATGGCTAGTATTGGCGGCTGTGGCGTGATCTCGCCGACCGTGACTGACAGGCCGACACCGCAGGCCGCCTTGACTGCGCCTCCCGCCATGGTGGTCAAGACGACGGGGTCGCTATGGCATGATGAGAGTCCACTGGCTCGTCTCTATGCCGACAATCGTCCTGCCAGGGTCGGCGACATCGTGACGATTAAAGTGATTGAAGACGCGAAGGGTTCCAAGTCGGCCTCGACCACCACGTCCAAAGATTCGTCGTTTGAGAACACCTTCAAAGGCAGCATCGCGTCGTTTTTTGGCATTTCGGAACAGGCCAAGCAATTTGCGTCGCCGTCCGCGTCTCTGAAAGTCACGGGCGCGGACAAGTACGACGGCTCGGGCGCCACCACGCGCGCCGACCAGTTGACCGCCAGCATGACGGCCCTTGTCATCGAGGTGCTGCCCAACGGCAATCTGAAGATACAGGGACACCGTGAGGTCGTCATCAACAGCGAGCGGCAGACCATGGAGATGACCGGCATTATCAGGCCGATTGACGTGGATTCGAAGAACGTGGTGCTCTCCACGGCGATTGCTGACGCAAAAATTTCCTATACCGGCTTTGGCGTGGTGGACGACAAACAGCACCCAGGCTGGTTCGTGCGCCTCTTGAACTGGGTGTCGCCGTTCTAAGTTCACAGCCCTCTCCTCTGGAGGGAGAGGGCTCGCGTGAGGGGGAATGTCATGTCTTGGCTGGCATGGATACTGTGTGTGGTGCTGTTGTTCTGTGCGGCTGACGCCAACGCCTCGCGCATCAAGGACGTGGCCTCCATCGAAGGGGTGAGGGAGAACCAACTCGTCGGTTATGGACTGGTGGTTGGATTGCGCACCACCGGCGACAGCGTGGTGGGCGCGCCGTTCACCGTGCAGAGCCTTATCAGTATGCTCAACAGGATGGGCGTCAACCTGACGATTGACCCCAAACAGATCACGGCAAAGAATGTGGCCGCAGTCATTGTCACCGCGAAACTCCCGCCTTTCGCCAAACCCGGCACGATGATTGACGTGGTGTTTTCGTCCATTGGAGACGCGAAAAGTCTGCAAGGTGGAACGTTACTGATGACGCCCCTCAAGGGTCCGGACGGCGAGGTCTACGCCGTCGCGCAAGGGGCTCTGACGCTCGGCGGATTCCTGGGCGGGAAGGCCGGGGACACCACGTCGAAGAACCATACCAACGCTGGACGGATTCCCAACGGCGCGATTGTGGAGCGCGAAGTGCGCCTCGACATCGGCGCGTGGGACTCGGTCTCCGTGGCCTTGGCCGCTCCTGATTTTACGACGGCCCTGCGGGTTGCCGAGGCGGTGAACGCAGTCTTTGGCAAGGAGACGGCGATCCCGGTCAATGCCGGCGTTGTCCGTGTGTCGGTACCGGGCCAGTATCATGGGCGGCTGGTGGCGTACCTGTCGGCGATTGAAAGCCTGGAGGTCCAAGTAGACCAGCGGGCGCGGGTCGTGGTGAACGAGCGCACCGGAACAATTATCATGGGTGGACACGTCCGCATTTCCACGGTCGCCGTGGCCCACGGGAACCTGACCATCCAGGTCAAAACCAAACTGAATGTGTCGCAGCCGAACGTGCCTCTCATCGGAAAAAATACAGGGCAGACGGTGGTCATTCCGGAGATCCAGTCCGAAGTCAAAGATGATGACACGCGCGTACTCCTTGGCAACGTCGCAGGGGGGCAGACCGTCGTGGTCCCGGAGGTTCAGACCGAGGTGAAGGAAGAGGAGGCGCGGCTTATTCTGCTGGAGCAGTCCGTGACGTTGAGCGATGTGGTCCGTGGATTGAACTCGGTCGGGATCACGCCGCGCGACATCGTGGCCATTCTCCAGGCACTCAAGGCAGCCGGCGCGTTGCAAGCTGACTTGGAGGTGATTTGATGGATCCGATGCCTGGGATTGGAGAGAGGATGGGAGAGAGAATCGAAGCGGCCATGGCGACCAAAGACCGTGCAGCGATCAAGAAAGCGGCGACCGAATTCGAATCGTTTTTTCTCTACTATATGATGAAAACTATGAGGCAAGCTGTGCCCCAAGGAGGGCTGCTGGAATCGAAACACACGGATACCTACCTCGGCCTACTGGATCAGGAAGTCGCCAAACGGGCTGCGCAACGAGGGGGGCTTGGACTTGCCCAGGCGATTGAGCGACAACTGCTGCGTCCTCCCCCCAGGGCGATTCTTTCTTCCCCGATGCCCGTCTCAAGTTTGCAGGCTGACCTGCCGATAACAGGAGGTGAAAGGGAGGGTATGACACATGAACGTCTCCGATAACAGTCCGCTACGCGATCTGGCCATGATGCTGTCTGGGATGCAGGGCGCGATACAGAACACGGTTGGCGCATCCGTCGCAAAGTCGGTTTCGCCGGGACAGGAGGATCTCGTTCGCATCTCCGACCGGGCCAAGGAGTTTCAGCAGCTCCTGCAAGCGGTGAGCCAAGCGCCGGACATCAGGGAGGAGAAGGTGGCCAGTCTGCGCGAGGCCATCAACGCCGGAACCTATCAGGTGAGCGGCCGGCAGGTCGCCGACAAGATGATTGCCCAGACGATGCTCGACGCGATCCTCTAGGCCTCACGGGGGCAAGAGGAAGGAGGTCGGTGATGGACAGGACTGGCGCGGAATCAATGCTCGACTCCTTGGTAGATGCGCTGGCGGTTGAAGGGTGTTTCTATGGCGAACTGACGGCGACGTTGGAGCGGGAAGGGGCAGCCCTGGTTTCAATGCCGGCGATGGCCGCTGAGGAGCTCTTGCGCGTCACGTCGCTGAAAGAGGCGATTGTGGCCAGGATTCGGGCGCAGTCCGGTGTGATCGAGCAGGCCATGACGGCCCTAGCATCGGCGCTGGACATGACGCAGGGCCAGGGGCGGATCAGCCTGTCCCGCCTCATTGACCATCTTGACGGGGCGCCTCGCGTGAGACTGCAGGCGGCGCGTCACCATGTCGTCACCTTGTCCGAACAGGCCGCCACGTTGAACCGCGCGAATGATCGTCTGCTCCAGCGGTCACTGACCTACGTTACCCACTATCTGACATTCCTGCAATCGCTGCTGTCCGCCTCCGCCGGCTATCGCCCCAGCGGCGACTCGCCTGAACGATCTCTCAGCGGACGGATCGTGGCCGTGAAGGGCTAACCAAGGTACGCCGCAGCGTCATCATGGCTGGACTCACCGGCATTTTCGACATTGGGAAGCTCAGCCTACTGGCGAACCAACGTGCGCTCCAGGTGGTCAGCCAGAACCTGGCCAATGCCAACACCCCAGGCTATTCTCGACAGGAAGCGGTCTTGGAAACCACGAGTCCAATCGGCGCCGGCGGGCTCCAGGTCGGAACCGGTGTGACGGTCGCCCATGTGCGGCGGCTGACGGACAATTTTCTCGAACAGCAGATCATGCTGTCCCAACAGGACCTCGGACGCTTACAGGCTCAGGCCAACAGCGATGTCCGGCTAGAAGGTCTGTTCCATGACTCGAATGACCAGGGGATCAATCACCAACTTAACGAGTTCTTCAACGCGCTTCGCGGAGTGGCCGGCAACCCGCAAGGACAGACTGAGCGGACCCTGCTCCTCACGCAGGCCGCAACCCTCGCTGCGCAATTCAATCAAGCCGATGCGGGTCTGGTCCAACTACGCAGCGACCTCAATCGGCAGGTGTCGCAGACGATCACAGACGTCAACCGCTTGACGTCGCAGATTGCCGTGCTCAACGGAAAAATTATGGAGGCCGAGACTCCGGGCCAGGCGGCGAACGATCTTCGGGATCAACGGAGGCAACTCCTCAATGAGCTGGCGCAACGGATCGCCATCCATACGTTTGAAGACCCCAGTGGCCAGGTCCAGGTGTTCGTGGGTCGCGGAAGCATCCTGATTGAGCGCACTGGCACCATTCCTCTTGGCACGGTCGCCTCCGCCGCCAATGACGGATTGCTGAGCGTCACCTATAAGGGCGACGACCTCACGGCGTTGATAGGCAACGGATCGTTGCAAGGGCTACTGGTGGCGCGAGACGTCGCGATTCCTGACCTCCAGAACCGCCTGAACGTACTGGCCACCTCCCTCGTCAGCGAAGTCAACCGAGTCCATGTGGCTGGCTATGCCCTGGATGGGACGACTGGAAACAATTTTTTCACTCCCACGGGCGTCATGGATGCCGCGAAGAATCTCACCGTCGCCCTGACCGATGGCCGCAAGATCGCCGCGTCGTCTACGCAAGCAGGACTCCCAGGCGAGAACCACACGGCGTTGGCCATGATCGCGTTGCAGAGCCAGGCGCAGGCGGCCCTCGGCGACGCGACGATGACCAGCTATTACGCGACCACAGCCTCAACTGTTGGCGCGACGGCACAGGCCACCCGTCACGATCTGAGCGCCCAGGAGGGTATTCGCAACCAACTCGACAGTCGGCGCGGCGAGGTCTCAGGGGTCTCGCTCGATGAGGAATTGACCAGGATGATCCAGTTTCAGCGAGCGTACCAGGCTGCGGCGAGGGTCATCGTTACGGCGGACGAACTGTTTCAAACACTCCTGGACATCAAACGATGATGAGGGTGTCGGACTCCACGATGGTGGGCTCGCTGATGTTTCATCTTCAGCGCGCGCGGGCGCGGCAGGCGGAGACGCAAATCGAGATTGCGAGCGGCAAGCGCCTGGCCCTGCCGTCCGACGATCCGGTCGGGTTCGGCAAGGTGGTGGACTACAAGACCCTTCTCGCCGCCACCGTGCAGCGTGAGCGGACGTTGAACCTGGTGGCGGGGCGACTGGATGAGACGGACAGCGCGTTGCAGGCCGCGAGCAGTTCCGTGATGGGGCGCGCGAAGGAACTGGCTGTGGCGATGACGAACGCCACAAACAGCCCGTCCGAGCGAACAGTGGCTGCTGCAGAGATCACGGGCCTGATCGGACAATTGCTGGACATTGCCAACCGAACCATGGATGGACAGGCGCTCTTTACCGGCTCCACGACGAGGGGACGGGTCAGCGGACTCTCCCTTGTCGTGCCAACGACCATCACAGCCAGCGTGAACGATACCCTGGCGATTGTCGTGGATGGGGTGTCGTCAGGCGCCGTGACCCTGGCAGCGGGGAGTTACAGCACAGGGGCGGCCCTGGCGGCCCAGGTTGAGTCGGCGATCAATGCAGACGCGACACTGGCAGCCGCCGGAAAAGCCGTCACGGTATCCTTTGCGAGCGACCATCTGGTGATGGCCTCCCACAGCTTCGGGGCCTTGTCCAGTGTCACCGTCACCAGTGGATCGGCCCGGAACGTCTTGGGATTGCATGGCGGAACGACGGCGACAGGCAGCGCCCCCTTCAGTCTTGGCGTGAGCGCCTCTGCCGACCCCCTCAATACCGGCAGTGCGGTGATTGCCCCAGGCGTCGTCACCGACCGCAACGCTCTGACAGGCGATGACTACCTGCTTACTTTTACTGATTCGTCGTCCTATGCCATTTCCTCTGTCTCAACCGGGACGGTGCGCGCATCCGGCCCGTTCACGTCCGGCGCACCCATTGTATTTGATGGCATCCAACTTTCGCTTGACGCCACTGGCGCGGGGGCCGGGGCGCCGGCAGCAAACGACCGGTTCCACATCCTGGCGACACACCAGTACCATGGAGACGCGACGGACGCCGTGGTGGAGGTGGGAGACGGTCTCACCGCGCCGACGTTGGTGAACGGACAATCGGTGTTCGGCGACACGAACGACGGGACTGATGCCTTCGGGGTGTTGCAGACGCTGGCCCGAGCGTTACGGTCCAATAACGTGGACGGGATTGCGTCCGCCCACAGAGACCTGGATGTGGCGGCCAATCAGATCACCACGGCGCTCGGCACGGTGGGGGCGCGGGCCAATCGGCTGGTCGGTGCGCAAGACGGCCTGGCCTCGTTCCACCTGGATGTCCGCACCTTGCTCTCGCGGGTCGAAGACATCGACATTGCGAAGGCCGTGTCTGATCTCGCGCTCCAGCAACTCACGTTGCAAGCCGCCGCCCAATCCACCTCCAGCCTGCTCCAGACCTCCCTGCTGAATTACCTGCGCTGACGGCCCGTCGGCGCCTGCTTCAAGTCCCACGCATCCATTGCCGATACAGCAAGAGCTGTGGGCGTCTCACTTGGTCGGTAGAACATCCAGGGCCAGATCAGACGAAGGAGTGGACCGATGCAATGTGTCGTGAGGGTGGCCCCGACCGATGCCGGTGTGTCTGAGGCGAGAGTCGCGCTGCTGGAATGGCTGCATCCTCTGGCATTGACCGGATCCCAACGGTTCGCACTGGAGTTCAGTACACACGAGGCGCTGGTCAATGCGCTGGTCCATGGCATCCGAGAGGGCGGAGGGTCGTCCATCACACTGACTGTCCATGCGGACGACGAGCGCGTTCGCATTGCGGTGAAGGATGACGGCGTGGGATTTCGGTGGGCGTTGCCTGGGCTGGCAGCGGAGAGTCCTGCCGATGAGGGGTCTGGCTCCACCGGCCTTGGCTATGAGTTGATGCGGCGCTTGATGACCCGCGTCTGGTTCACGACCTTCCAGAACGGCATTATCATGGAACTGCACCGAGGGCGGAACCGCCGGTGCTCAAGTCCAGCCCCTGTCTACCCGATACTGTCAGCACCGAGCGCCTAGCTCTAATACGAGACCCCCATGCAGATTGACACATCCACCAAAGGCGACGCTGTGCTGGTCACGTTGGCCGGACGGTTCGAGTTTGGGACGCGCCAGGACTATAAACAGGTCATCGCCCAGATCGTGCAGGACGGGTATCTCCGTCTGGTGCTGGATTTGGAACAGGTGACGTTTCTCGACAGTTCGGCCCTCGGCCTGCTGCTGCTGACGGATCAAAAGTTCAAGCTCAAGCAGGGCACGGTCGGCCTCGTGAATCCCACGGGGTATGTCCGGCAGGTGCTGGAACTGGCCAACCTCCCCCGCGTGATTCCGGTCTATGACTCCGTGGAGGATGCCCTCCAGGCATCTCCCTCTCAAGAACCTGGCCTGTGTTGACGCAGGCCATGGCGAGCTGTTCCATACAGACGCCGTCTCGCTGGCCCCACGACTGGACGCCGACGATTCTCATTATTGACGATGATGCGCTGTCCCGACGGATTCTGGAGACGCGGCTTCGCGCGATGGGGTGCCGGGTGGCGCAGGCGGTGAACGGCAGAGACGGGCTGGCTCAGGCCCGACAGATGCGCCCGGATCTGATCGTGGTGGACTGGATGATGCCGGAACTGGATGGCCCGGAGTTCTGCGCCGTGCTGAAGGCCGACGACTCCATGAATATAACCTACGTTATTATGCTGACTGCGAAAGGCGAGACCGCCTCCCTCGTGGAAGCGTTTCAGGCCGGCGCGGATGATTATCTGGCCAAGCCCTACGAGCCGGATGTGCTGATGGCGAGAATCGCCGCCGGATTACAGACGCGCGCGCTGCAGCGCCGTGTTGAAGAGATGAATGCACAGTTGCGGCACGTCAATGACCGCCTGCTCACGCACCAGCAACGCCTGGAAGACGACCTCAACCACGCCGCCGCATTCGTGCGCGCCATGCTGCCAACGCCCGGACCCGTGGCTGCTGGGCTGACGATTGCCTGGCGGTTCACGCCGTCGCTTCGCGTGGGGGGAGACCTCTTTACCGTCCAACCCATCACTGCGCATCTGGTCGGGCTGTACATCATGGATCTCTCCGGCCATGGCGTCGGCGCGGCGCTTCGAGCCGTGTCCCTGTCCACCATGCTGCAAGCCGGCTGGCGGTCCCCGCAGGTGGCGTCCGAGGCGATTGGGCTTGGCTGGCGCACGAGCGATCCGGCGCACATCCTGTCGCATCTTGAACGGATGCTGCCGGCAGGGGACGACGGCGAGCATGTCACGATCTGGCTGGGGGTCTGGGATCGTCGGAGCGGAACCGTGACCTATGCGTCGGCGGGGCATCCAGCGCCGATCTTGATCAGGGTTGATGGTGCCCTTGAACGTCTCGGCAGCCCGTCGCTGCCGCTCGGCTTCTGGTCGATCCCACGGGCCGCACGGAATGCATCCGTGACACTTGCGGAGGGCGACCGGTTGATCCTGTTCAGCGACGGCCTCTTCGATACCTTCAACGAGCAAGGCGTACCATGGGGCCGTGAGCGACTGGAAGCGGCGTGTGTCCGTACACGACAGTGCGCCCTTGACGACGCGCTGACGGCGATTGTCCAGGACGCGCAGGACTGGCAGCAGGACGAACGGTTTCGTGACGACATGGCGATTCTGGGCCTTCACGCAGAACGGATGGCGCTCTGAACATGGAGCGTGATGCTGGTCCGATGCCCATGGTGACGCGCACGGACGAGTTGTTCGAGGCCATTTTCTCGCCCGGAGGCGATCAGCCGTCGTACGATCTGCTGGAACGGACGGTCTATCGGCGTGAGCGAGAGCTCCATGCCATGCTGTTTGAAGTGCAGGAATCGTATAAGCAGACGCTGTGGGCGCTGGGATCGGCGCTCGAAAGCCGCGACGTGGAGACGAACGCGCACTCGCTTCGCGTCATGAACTATTCTCGCGCACTGGGACAGGCGCTGGGCATCGGCGGGAAAACGCTGGAGGACATCCAGCACGGGGTCTTCCTGCACGACATCGGCAAGATCGCGGTGCCGGATGCCATTCTGCTGAAGCCGGGATCGTTGACCGACGACGAATGGGTCACGATGCGCGAACATCCGGAGCGCGGGCGGTATCTGCTGGCCGGCATTACGTTTCTCAAGGGCGGGATTGAAATCGTGTATTGCCACCATGAACGGTGGGATGGGCAGGGGTATCCTCGGCAGTTGGCCCGCGAGGGGATTCCCTTTGGCGCCAGGATTTTTGCGGTGGCCGATACGCTGGATGCCATGACCTCGGATCGTCCCTATCGGAAAGCCTTGTCCTACGATCACGCACACACCGAGATTCTCGCCCACAGCGGCAGCCAGTTTGATCCGGCAGTTGTAGACATCTTTCGCGGCTTTGCCGACGCCGACTGGCGACGGATCAGGGAAGAATCAGAAGAGCAGGCCCGCGCCATTGTTCAGCGCAAGCAGGACAGCCTCACGGAGGATGCACCATGACGTCACCAGACGAGACCGCTTCCCTCACGCCTTATCCCGCATGTATTCCCATCTGTGGCAGGTGTAAAAAAATTCGCCTGCCTGACGGCTCCTGGGAAATCCTCGAACAGTATCTCGGTCGGCGCTTTGACATCATGTTCACCCACACCCTCTGCCCAGATGACCAGAACAAGTCGGGTCGCATCCCCTCGCCCCCAACAAAACCTGTTGATTGAACGAGCCTTCGCTGCGAAGCCATGCGCTAGCGGGGAGCGATGGCGGCCCACGCGCTGCGTAGGTCCGACAGGAGGCTGATGACTGCTTCCAATAGTTCCGGCTGGTTCATGAGGTTGGCGGTCAGAAGTTGCCGGATCATATAGTCGTAGAGCGCGTGGAGGTTGGTGGCGAGTGCCCCTCCAGTCGTATGATCCAGGCTCTGTCGTAGTTCTTCCAGCATGCTGATGGCACGGGAGATCGCCATGCCTTTGTCCGCGACGTCATGGCGCGCCAGGTGTCCTTGGGCCTGGACGATGGCGGTGATGGCGCCGTCCAGCAGCAGTTGGATCAGTCCATGGGGACTGGCTGCGTACACGTCGGTATCCAGTCCTCCCTGCTGGTAGGCCCGCAGGACATGCTGGGGGGTGATGACGAACATGGGCGTACTCAGCGACTGGAGGTCGTCGGGAGACGCGACAGTTGTTGTGTCAGAAAATCGCTGGTCGCGCGAAGTTGTCCGAGTGCCGTATCCAACGCTGAAAATTGCGCGCGAAGACGAGCTTCGACACGGGTCAATCGCTGGGTCAACACGTCACGATGCTGGGTCAGATCCGTGATGCTCCGAGCGATGCCCTCTGTGCGTGTTGTCACCGTGCCGGATGCGCGCAATAGATTTCCCGCCACGGTGTCAATCTGCACAGCGGCGAAGAACGTGGCCAGATCCTTCGTCGGATCGGCAATGACGGTCTGGAGTTTCGCGCGCTCCAGCGTGAGCGTCCCGTCCTTTTGAAACGACAGGCCGATGTCGGACAACGTGGTGAGTCCCCCGGAGGCAGCGGTGAGCGGTTGGGTCAGCGCTCTGCGCAACGCCGTCTGGATCGCGCGTACCGTGGCATCCGCTTGCAAAATTGCTGCCTGTTTCGTGGTGGCGTTATAGGCCGAGAGGGTTTTTACAGTGGCGAGTGTGTCGTTGGCCGCCTTGACGAAGCCTTCGACGGCACTCTGCGCGACGGCGTTGTCCCTGACGACGGTCAGTCTGGTCGGGCTGCCAAGGTTGGTTTTCAGCACGGTGAGCGTCACCCCCTGGATCGCGTCGGTGAGAGTGTTCGACGCCTGGCTCACAGCAATACCGTCAATCGTGAGCGCGGCGTTTTGCGCCGCCTGGGCTTTGGTCAAATTGGCGAGGCCGACCGTGCCATCGTAGACGAGTTGTGACAGCCCGGTATTGTCGCTGTGGGTGGCGTCATCGTCGCTGGCCGTGATTTTTAGTTGGTTGACGAGGCCTGTGTCCTGTGATGAGAGCACCAGACGATGGCCCGTACCGTCGTTGAGGATGGTCGCCGCGACGCCGACGCCGGCGGCATTGATTGCATCACGGATCCCGGCCAGTGTGGACTGGCTTGATCCAAGAGTGACAGTCTTGGCTGCCTTGTCTGGATTCAGCGTAAAGATACCGGTGCCATTGACGCTATCAGCATAGGCGCCAAACGCAATCGTAATGGCGCCGCTGCCGACGACCGTGGTGGGGCTACTGAACGACGCGGATTTTAATTTATGCGCCTGTGCCAGTGTGGTCGCTTCCATGGCGTAGGAGCCGATCACCGCCGAGGCGCCGACCGTGGCGGTCAGCAGAGTGGAATCAGCGACGGTCGTCTTGAGTGCGCGCATGGTGGCGGGATTGACGAGGGCTGCCGCTGCGCTTTGCAGAGAGGACAGAGCTCCTTTGACGCTGCCATAGGCGGAAATTTGCGCCTGGAAGGTGGCTTCCTGTTGATCCAGCCTCGTGAGTGGACGACGCTCAATCGCCATCAACTGGGCCACGAGACTGTTGACGTCCAGTCCAGAACCGATGCCTGGTGATGACAGCGCCATCGCGTGTTACCTCGACATGAACAGGTGCTCTGCGGTGCTGACGCGGGCAACGCTTGTGCGCTGCCCGCTCATGCCGGACGGTTAGTTGCGTAACAGCGCCAGCGCGGTCTGTGGTAGGCTGTTGGCTTGTGCCAGGATCGCTACCCCTGCCTGTTGCAGCACCTGGTTCTTGGTCAGCGCGGACGTTTCCGCTGCAAAGTCCGCGTCCAGAATACGGCTGCGGGACGCCGACAGGTTTTCAGACGTGGTTTGCAGGCTGGAGATGGCTGAACTGAATCGGTTTTGATAGGCGCCCAAGTCGCCCCGTGAGGTGTTGACCGTGGCCAGCGCCGAATCAATGATCGTCAGCGCCGATGTGGCGCCTGCAACGGTTGTGAGATTCAGCGAAGACACGCCGGCGCCGACGGTGGCGGTCGCAGCCGTCAAGCCAGCCGTCAGACCGGCATCCGCGACTTGGGTGCCGCCGATCGTGATCCCTGCAGACGAGGACGACGACAGGTTGATCGTGCTGCGCGTCGTGGCGGCAGCCAGACCACTATCACCAGCCGTCGTGACGGCAACCGTGATGTTGCGCCCGTCTGCGGCGGTCAGGGTATAGCTTGCGCCGCTGCTGGTGGCTGTCACCCCCGTTTGCGCGCTCACCGCATTGATCGCGGCTGCCAGCTCACTCGCGGCAGTCGTCGCGTTCGCGCTCAGCGCGACCGCGCCGGCTGTGCCGATCAACACGCCGTTGATGGAGGCGCCGACCGTATCCGCGCCGACTGCCGTCGCCGTGACGCTTAACGTGGTGGCGTCTACGGTGGCGGTCACGCCCGTCGAACCAGACACCGCATTGATCGCGTTGGCCTTTGCAATGGCGCTGGCATCTGCTTGTGTGGACGAGACGCCGTCGGAACTGGAGGCCCCGACGTTATATCCGTTGAGGGTAATGCCGCCGGCCGACAGCGCTGTGGCTGTGACGGCTGTGGGGTTGGTGATACTCGTGGAGAAACTCGATCCTGACCCGACGCCGAGTGCGCTGCTCCGTGAACTGGCGATGGAGGACACGGTAATGGTCTGGCCAGCGTCGGCGCCGACCTGGAACTGCTGGCTCACGAATGTTCCGTCCAGCAAGGCCACTCCGTTGAACTTGGTTGCGGTGGCCACGCGGTCAATTTCCGCGATCAACTGCGTAGCTTCGTTTTGCAGCGCGGTGCGGTCGGCGGCACTGTTGGAGGAGTTGGCCGATTGAACCGCCAGTTCGCGGATGCGCTGGAGATTGACAACCACCTGATCCAACGCCCCTTCCGCCGTCTGCGCGAGCGAAATGCCGTCGTTCGCGTTCCGCGCCGCCTGATTGAGGCCACGGATCTGGGTCGTCAAGCGCGTCGAGATCGCCAAGCCGGCGGCGTCATCCTTGGCGCTGTTCACGCGCAGACCGGACGAGAGCCGTTGCAAGGAGACCGAGAGGTTGTTCTTTGAAACGCTGAGGTTCCGTTGCGCGTTCAAGGATTCGATATTGCTGTTGATGACTAAGGCCATGAGAGGACTCCTTTCAGTGAATGGGGGCCTGTCCACCCCCTGTGCGTTGGATGATGTCGGTGTGTGGAGTTATGTCGAGCATGATCGCCGTGCCATCCTGTTGCCCTCCTTTCGTGGCGCTGTGCGGTTCCATTGGTCTCGATGTGTGGAGGTATCGGATGGATGCCGGGAAACTTGAGCAGTTTAAGTTCGGCGCGGCCGTTGCCGATACGAGGCCAGACGGGATGTTGCGGGAGCATTCCAGGAAGGAGACACCCATGGCGACTCACTCATTGAGCGTGTGCTATGACGGCGTGCTGGCTTTAATGGACCTGACGGAGCAGGCCATTGACCGGCAGGATGTGCATGCCGTCTGCGCCTTGAATGAGCACCTGGCGCAGTTGATGATCCAGATCGCGGCGCTTGGCGAGATCGCGGACCCTCATCCTGCGGCGCGTCCACTCGCCTGTACGATCCATGTGATTCTGGATCGCTTGGCGCACAACCAGGCTCGGATCGCCTGTTGGTTGGAAGAAACCGGCGTTCAGATCAGTCGTCTGGCGAAGGGCGCCACGGCGGTTCACGGATACGTCCCGTCAGTTCGCCCCGGAACATTGTTGGCGACCAGGAATGTCTGAGCGGCCATGAGTCCCATTGGAAGACCGCCCAGCCATCCTGCCTGCCAGCAGGGAGCGGACGGCGTCCCTGCCGCCCATGTGAGGGACGTGCTGCGCACCTTTCGGAAGGCCCTGGTATTGGAAGGACTGATGGGAGAGGCCGATCGCGTGACCGTCTCAAACGAAGCCCACGAGAAGGCGGATGGTTACAGGGCAACCACCGATATGCGGGCAACGAACGACATCATTGGGGGAGGCACAGCATGACGCAGGTACAACATTCACTGCCGCAGATCCTTATCGTGACGCCGCCTGAGCCGGACGCCTCCCTGTTGGCAGGGCTGGTCGCTAGTGGGTATCGGGTACGGGTGATCGAGGGGACGGAACACGCGCTACGACAGGTGTGCCAGGAGGCCTGTGATGTGGTGTTGCTGGACTGTAACAGGAGCGCAGACGAGGCCATGCGGTGGCTCAATCGGATTCAGGACTCGCGACGCCCCGCCTCCGTCATTGTCATCGGCGCCCGACCCTCTCCCGAAGAGGCGATCCGGTTTCTGCGCGCGGGCGCATTCGACTTTGTGATTCAACCGGCGTCTGTCGAACGGTTGCTTGAGGCCGTCGCGCAGGCGATTGAGAATCGTCGCGCGTTCATGCAGATCATGAGCTTATCGGAGCAACTGCAATCCGCCAACAAGCGGTTGCGCGCCCAAATGCACGACCTGAAACGTCTGGCGGCGACCGATAGCCTGACCAATCTGCTGAACCGTCGCGCCTTCACCAGCGCCTTATGCCGCGAATTCGGCAAGGCGGACCGGTATGGTCACTCGCTGGGCTTGCTGCTGATTGACATTGACCATTTTAAGCGGATTAACGACCGGTTCGGGCATCTGGCAGGCGACAGCGTGTTGCGCCAGGTGTCGGGGCATTTGGGTCAGACCATGAGAACGGTGGACGTGGTGGCTCGCTTCGGCGGAGAGGAATTTGCCGTCCTGGTGTCCGGTGCGGGGAGCGGGCATGTGTTTGGGGCGGCTGAACGGATCCGCACCACAGTCTTCGAGCAGTCGTTTCTTTCGGAATGTCGCGACTATCGCGTCACGGTGAGTATCGGCATCGCGCAGTATCAGGGCGAAGGCGGGCGTCTTTCTGAGGACCTGATCCGAGACGCGGACGTGGCGTTGTATCGGGCAAAAGCCAATGGTCGGAACCGGGTCGAGGTGGCTGGGTTCGCCGGCATGGCGAGGAGTCCCCTTTTACAGACTTTGCAACCGACGATGCAGTAAGGGAGACGCGGATGGCTGCTGCTGAAGATCGTCGGGAGTCGGTGCGGGTGGATGACCGTGTTTTGCTCGAGTACTGGCCGTCGGCGCACCAGGCCGATCGCGCCGATCATCTCCACCGGTTCGGGCAGATTCCGCTTGCCAGCGGGCTGGAGACGCCCGACGGATTGCCCCTGCATCCGCTCGTCATTCAGTGGATGAGCAAAATCGAATGGACGCTGGAGGCGTTGCTCCGGACGCTCGAACAGCAATGCCCGACCCGGCTGTCAGCGCCGCGTCTCATGGACGTCAATGTCAGCGGGGACGGGATGCGGTTCCTGCCCTATCGTCCCCTGGCGCTTGGCGACCGCATTGATCTGCGCATGGTCTTGCCGCCCTTTATTGTAGTGGAAACCAAAGGGGACGTCATCCAAGTGCGGCCCGATGCGAAGGGTCTCGATCCCGCCCATACCGTCGTCGTCCAATTCGTAGACATTGCGGAGCCGGAGCGGGAAAAACTTATCCGCTATGTCATTCAACGGCAGGCGGATTTGCAACGACGACGGCAACGCGCCGACAAGGCGCTCGCATGAGTGCCGGCGCGGCCTCGCTCTACGGCGTGGATTTTCCACAAGGCGCGGCCTTAAAGGTGCTCGTGGCGGAAGACGATCCGTTCTTGCGGATGATCCTCGTCAAGCTGCTAACCGGCGCCGTGGACCTCCGGGTCGCCGACAACGGGCAGGAGGCATGGCGGCGGTTTCACGCCGATCCTCCCGATGTGCTGGTGATGGACTGGATGATGCCGGGGTTGGACGGACTCAACGTGTGCCGGCGCGTGAAGGCGGAGGCCCATTTTTGCTACGTGATCCTGCTGAGCGCGAAAGATGCGATGGACGATACCGTGGACGCGCTGGAGTGCGGAGCTGACGCGTATCTTGTTAAGCCGGTCGAGCCGAGGGAACTGTTTGCACGGATCAGGGCCGGGGCCAGGATTGTCGCGGCGCACCGGAAAGTCATGGACGACAGCCGCCTTGATGCCTTAACAGGGCTGGGCAATCGGCGCGCGTTTGATGAGTCTCTGGCGGCTGAGGCGGCCCGTGCTGACCGCAACGGACGGCCGTTCTGCCTGGTACTGGGAGACCTGGATGGGTTCAAAGCGATCAACGACCGACAGGGCCATCTCGTCGGCGATGAGGTGCTTGCGGCAATCGGTCGGACCTGCGCCGAGACGATCCGCCAGGGCGATCGCGCCTATCGGCTGGGAGGAGACGAATTTGCGGTGATCCTGTCTGACTGTCCTGAACAGAAAGGGCAGGTGTGCGTGACCCGTCTCATGGAGGCGGTGAGCCATCTCCGCGTCGCTCCGATACTCGAACCGGTCGGGATGAGTCTAGGCGTCGCCGCCTTCGAGCCAGGACAGTCCATGACAGTCGCTGCGCTGGTCAGACAAGCCGACGAGCGCATGTACCAGGCAAAACGAAGCGTCCGCCGACTGGTCTGAGCGATCCCACTTGGTGAGTGGGTGCGAGGGGCCTGCTATTCCTCCAGCGTCGAGATATCGCCTGGTGGAAGGCCAAGTTCCTTGGCCTTTAGCACGCGGCGCATGATCTTGCCGGAGCGAGTTTTGGGAAGGCTCTGGACAATTTCAATTTCACGTGGCACGGCGATCTTCCCCAGTTCACACTGAACATGATCCTTCAATTTTTGAATGAGTTCTGAAGACTCTTGAAAGTCTTGCTTTAATATTATAAATGCTTTGATGGATTCTCCAGCGGTCTTGTGGGGCTTGCCGATCACGGCGGCCTCGGCGACTGATTGGTGGCTGACAAGGGCACTTTCCACTTCGGCTGTGCCGATGCGATTACCGGCCACCTTGATGACGTCGTCGGCCCGGCCCATGAAGAAGAAATACCCGTCCTCGTCTTTTCGACAGACGTCCCCGGCGGTATAGCCACCCGGGATCGTGTTCCAGTAGACCTTGTAACGGTCAGGGTCCTTGTAGAGTGTCCGCATCATCGAAGGCCAGGGCTTCTTGATGATCGCAAAGCCCCCCGCGTTGGGTGGGAGCGGCTTGCCTTCCCGGTCCACCACGTCGGCTTCGATGCCGAGAAACGGTCGTGACGCCGACCCAGGTTTGAGCGTGGTGCAGGGGAGGGGCGTGATCAGGATCGCGCCGGTCTCGGTCTGCCACCAGGTGTCCATGATAGGCAGCTTGCTGCCTGTGACGCGATGGAACCAGAGCCAGGCTTCCGGGTTGATCGGCTCACCCACCGATCCGAGGATTCGCAGGCTGCTGAGGTCGTATTTCTTGGGCCACTCTTCCCCGTACTTCATGAGCAGACGGATCGCTGTGGGGGTGGTATAGAAAATGCTGACGCCGTAGCGCGCAATCACATCCCACCAGCGGCCTGGGCTGGGATAGTCGGGCTTGCCTTCCACCATGAGTACCGTCGCGCCGTTCAGGAGCGGCCCATAGACAATATAGCTGTGCCCTGTGACCCAGCCAGGGTCAGCCACACAGAAGTAGACGTCGTCGTCCTTGAGGTCGAACACCAGTTTGGTGGTCAGATAGGTGCCGACCATATACCCGCCATGGACATGGACGACGCCTTTGGGCTTGCCCGTCGTGCCGGACGTATAGAGAAAATAGAGCGGGTCTTCGGCGTCCATGATCTCAGGCGGACAGGCCGCCTGTTCGCGGTTTAGCCAGTCGTTCCAGTCAATCTCCTTGTCGCCTGACAACACAATGAGGGGCGTTTGCCGTCGCACGACGACGACGGTTTCAATAGACGGGGAGAGCGCGACGGCTGCATCTACGGTGGGTTTCAGCGGCAGGATTTTCCCGCGATCATAACCGACATCGGCGGTGATGATGAGCCGTGGCTGACAGTCCTCAAGGCGGCTGGCCAATGCCGGTGCGCTGAACCCGGAATAGACGACGGTATGGATCGCCCCGATGCGGGCGCAGGCCAGCATCGCCACGGTCTGTTCGGGAATTTTGGGAAGGTAAATGGCGACGCGATCACCTTTACGGATGCCCCGTGTTTTCAGGGCATTGGCACAGCGACAGACCTGACGATAGAGTTCGCCGTAGGTCAAGATCCGTTCGCGGTCGTCTTCGCCGACCCAGATCAGCGCCGCTTTGTTCTTGCGTCCAGTCGTGAGGTGGCGATCCAAGCAGTTGTGCGTGATGTTGCAGGTGGCGCCGACGAACCATTTTGCCCAGGGATACTCCCACTCCAAGACCTTCGTCCAGGGCGAAAACCATTCCAGTTCACGCGCAGCCTTGTCCCAAAACGCCGGCACATCCTTGATGGAGTCCGCGTAGGCGGCGTCGTAGTCCTTGATCCAGGCGTGGGCCAGGGTGTCAGCGGAGGGCTGAAAGACCTCAGAGGCTTTCTGTAAGTTCTCGATGTGTTCGTCCATGGGTCAGTCATTCCTTCAGCAGGGCCAGCCGGGGTTCACGTCAGTCGCCTGTCCAGTCATGTGCAGGGGCAATGATTGTACCAATTTCCTGCTGCGCTGTCGAGCGGGTCGCAGGCGTCGCCAGTGGGTGGTTTCTTGACCGGGGTCAGACTGCATGGTAACCTGTCTCACGAGATAGGGGAGGGCTGACGATGCGGTACAGAGGTGCGAGGAACGTGATGGGGCTGGTGGTGGCGACCCTGTTGCTGGCCGCCTGTTCCAGTACCCCTCAGTGGGTGGGCCAGGGCGGCGGGTACATGAACGAGAAGAACAGCAAGGCCTTTTATGGCGTGGGCGGGGTGAGCGGCGTAAAAAACGAACCCCTGGCGAAAGAGGCAGCCGATAACAGAGCTAGAGCCGACCTCGCCAAGTTTGTGGATACCTATACATCCTATCTGATGCGGGACTATGCGTCGTCCACCACAGCCGGCGATTTCACAAAATCCAGCGAGGAGCAGAACGTCGAACGCGCGCTCAAGACATTTGTGAGCGTCACCCTCTCCGGCGTGGCCGTTGTAGAGCGCTGGGAGAAGGACGACAAGGCCGGAAAAACCATCTACTCGCTGGCCAAGATGGATCTCGACACCTTCAAGGAGCAAGTGGGCCAATTAAAGGAACTCAATGAGGCGGCGCGTGATTTTGTGCGAAAGAACGCCGAGCGAGCCTTTGAGCGACTTCAGGAGGAAGAACACAAACGTGGGACAAACCGGTAACAGCCACGCGCGACAGACGTGGCAATGGTGGATCGGAGCCGCGCTGATGGTGGCACTTGTCGGTTCAGGAGGCTGCGCTTCCACGACGGTGTCTCGCGTGGACGCAGCGAGCGTGACCGATTTGAGCGGGCACTGGAACGATACGGACTCGCGGATCGTCGCCGAGGCGATGATCCAGGAGGCCCTCTCCCGTCCCTGGCTCGATGGCTATCGCGGTGCCCACAAACGGTCGCCTGTGGTCGTGGTGGGAACGGTGACCAACCGGAGTCATGAACATATCAACATACAGACCTTCATTAGCGACCTGGAACGGGAGCTGACCAACTCCGGACGGGTCACGTTCGTGGCGGCCAAGGGCCAGCGAGAGGAGATCCGCGAGGAACGTCGCGAACAGGCGGCCAACGCGCTTGAGTCCACGCAGAAGCCGCCCGGCAAGGAACTCGGCGCAGACTACGTATTGCGAGGCTCCATCAGCACCATCCAGGACGAGGCGGAGGGCGTAAAGGTGATCTTCTACCAGGTGGACCTGGAAATGGTAGACATCGCCAGTAACGTCAAGCCCTGGTACGGCCAGAAAAAGATCAAGAAAGTCGTGGAACGGAAGCGCGTCATCTTTTGACGCGGTAGGTTGGCTTGTCCCGATTCTCCATTCTGGCCCTTCTGCTCGCGGTCGTGTTGATCTCCGCCTGTTCGCCTACCAGGCCCTATGCGCGTATTGACCGCGCCCTCATGAACGGCAACCCCGCCGAGGGCGTCGCCATCCTGGAACAAACGCAGGCGGTCTACGGCAGCCGAAGCGAGGCGCTGTACTTGATGGATAAGGGCATGATCCAGCATGTGGCCGGCCGCTATACCGAGAGCCTGCAGTCCCTGTCGAAGGCGGAGGCGCTCACGGAGGACTTCTACAGCCGCCGCATCAGGTCGGAAATCGAGGCCTTCTTTACCTCCGATAACGCCTTGCCCTATGAAGGCGAGGAGTTCGAAAAAGTCCTCCTCAATGTTCTGATGGCCGTGAACTACGCGCAATTGGGGCTCTGGGATGATGCGTTGGTCGAGGCGCGCAAGGTGGACCACAAGCTCACGGTGCTGAGCGACCGCAACCAGCAGCAGATGACCTACAGGAAGGACGCGCTGGCCCGCTACCTGAGCGGGGTGCTCTATGAAGCCGTGGGAGACCGGAGCAATGCCTTCGTGGCCTACCGGCTGGCCTTCGATGCGTTTGAGCATTCTCGGACCGCCTATGGTGTGTCCACACCGGACCGGCTTCGACAGGACCTGCTGCGTCTGTCGGAGGCCCTGGGTCTGACGCAGGAACACGAAGACTACAAGCAGGCGTTTCACGACATCCTCTGGCACAGTGAGTCTGCGTCGCAGAACGACGGTGAGATCGTCTTCATCACCTATGCGGGACGCGCACCCATCAAGCGCAACATCTTCGTGGACATTCCGTTCAGCGCCGACGCGCTCGGTCTCGTGCTGGCCGCGCACCGTGACGATCAGCGCGCGTCTGGCGACCATCGCGTGCTCGACAGCATTCTCTATGGACTGAACGGGCGGATCATTCGGCTGGCGGTGCCCCAGTTCGTGCCACGCCGTTCTGTGGTGGCCTATACCGAAGCCGTGATCGTGGGCGGGGCATCCAGGCAGGCCAGCCGTTCTGCCGTGATGGAGGACATCACCGCCATTGCCGTCAAGGACCTGGAGGAACGTCTGTTCCGAACCATGGTGAAAGCGGTGGCGCGCGCGGCCTGGAAATTCGCGCTGGCGGAGGCGGTGCGAGTCGGGGTGCGCGAGGCGGTGGGGCCGAAGGAGGGAGGTGCCGTGGCCGGCGCAGTGGCCGGTTCGATCGCGAGGATGTTTGCCATCTCCTCAGAGGAAGCGGACACACGAAGTTGGGCGACCCTTGCGGATCGCATTCACGTCGGGCGGTTGATGGTTCCACCGGGAACCTATGACGTGGAATTGCGCCATGTCGGATGGGCCGGAGGCATCGTGGAGACACAGATCTTGCGGGGCGTCACCGTCACGGCGCGTGGCACGAAGTTCGTCAGTGCGCGGGTGCTGCCATGATGGTTCTCGCCGTCATTTTTTTCTTGGTTCTTTCGGCCTGCGCCGCATCGCCCGCCATTCCTGATTGGGTGACAGGCACGAAAGCGTCCGCCTATCCTGACGGCCAGTTTCTCGTTGGCGTTGGACAGGCGGAGTCACGGTCGGTGGCGGAGGAGCGGGCCTACGCGGCGATGGCACGGATCTTTAAGGCCGACGTGTCGAGCCGGGCCAAGGATTGGGAATCGTATCTGACGCTCGAAAAACGGGGGCACGTCCAGACCGAACGCCAACTGACGTTGGAGGTCGTGACACAAGTCACCACCGACAAGCTTGTGGAGAATGTGAAGATTGCCGAGACCTGGCGCGATCCGAAGACCGGACTGCATTCGGCGCTGGCCGTGATGAATCGCGAGGCGGCGCAGGTGACGTTCAGAAGCAAGATTGCGGAGATGGATGACGCCATCAGCCGTGACGTGAAGGAGGCGCGAACGACCCGGGATACCTATCGCCAAGCGCGCGGGATCAGACGGGCGATTCGGACGCTGATCATCCGAGACGCCTTGAACAGCGATTTGCGCGTCGTCATCGGCGGACGGGGCGTTGTCAGCGACCATTCCCTGTCAGGGTTAACCGGCGAACTCGAGACCCTGCTCAATGAACGCCTCGTTGTCGCGGTCGAGGTGACGGGCGATCAGGCGAAGGCAGTCTGGCAGGCCGTGATGGAAGGGCTGGTCCGCGAGGGGCTGCCGGTGACGGCACCGTCTGGCGGCACGGCGACGGCAGACCTGCTTGTGAAGGGCGAGGCGCGTCTCTGGCCGATGGAGTTGCCTGATCCGCGGTTCCGCTATGCGCGGTGGTGCGCCGAGTTCGTCATTCTCCACCAGAAAGATCAGCGTGTGCTCGGTAGCGTGGCCCGGTCAGGGCGTGAAGGCCATCTTACGGCGACGGACGCTGCCGGTCGCGCCCTCGCGTCGCTTCAGCAGGACATCGCATCCGCGCTGGCCAAAAGTCTTGCTGAACATATCTACGGCGATCCACCCTCAGATTCCGCGCCAGCCCAGGCGGCCTGCCCAAAACCGTAGGGATGGCGAATCGTTTTCTGCTAGAATGCCCCTATGGAACGGGCGCAGCAATTCCATCTTTACAGACAGATGCTCCTCATTCGGCGCTTTGAGGAACGGTGTGCCGAGATGTACGCCCTCGGCAAGATCGGCGGCTTCTGCCACCTCTATATCGGCGAAGAAGCTGTGGCGGTGGGCGCCGTGGAGGTCCTCAGGCCGGATGACTACGTGTTTTCCTCCTACCGCGATCATGGCCATTGTCTCGCCAGAGGTTCGGACCCTGGGCGCGTCATGGCTGAACTCTTTGGACGGGCCACAGGCCTGTGCAAGGGCAAGGGCGGCTCCATGCACTTGATTGATGTCGAGCGTCGGTTCATGGGGGGCTATGCCATTGTCGGAGGGCACCTGCCGCTCGCCGCAGGAGTCGCCTTTGCAACAAAGTATCGCGGCGGCGATCAAGTGGCGCTCTGTTTTTTCGGCGAGGGTGCGCTTCCCAGCGGTGCCTGCCACGAGACCTTGAACCTGGCCGCGCTGTGGAACCTGCCCGTCCTGTTTCTCTGTGAAAATAACCGCTACGGCATGGGGACGCCGGTTGAACGCGCCGTCGCGCTCTATCAGGATGTCTCGCAGGGCGCCAAGGCCTACGGCATTGAGGCGAGTCGGGTGGACGGGATGGACGTGTTGGCCGTCCACGAGGCCGTCAGTGCGGCGGTCGCACAGATCAGGGCCACGCAGCGTCCATACTTTCTGGAAGCCATGACCTATCGTTTTCTGGGCCATTCCATGGCCGATCCCTCCCACGGCCATTACCGTACAAAAACTGAGGTGGATGAAGCCAAGCAGCGCGATCCGTTGCGCCTGCTCAAAACACGTCTTGTGAACGAAGGCCGTGCCAACGACAACGAGTTCACACGTATCGAGCAGGACGTGGCAGCGGTCGTGCAAGAGGCGGTGGCGTTTGCCGATGCGTCGCCATTCCCTTCCGCACAGGCACTCGAAGAGGATGTGTGCTCATGACGCCGGCCACCTATCGAGAGGCATTGAACCAGGCCTTGCGTGAGGAGATGCGTCGGGACGACCGGGTGTTTCTGATCGGCGAGGACGTGGCCCATTACCAGGGCGCGTTCAAGGTCAGCAAGGGATTTCTGGAAGAATTCGGCCCACGCCGTGTGGTGGATACGCCGATTACCGAACTGGGTTTTACGGGCCTGGCGGTCGGCGCAGCCATGGCGGGGCTTCGCCCGGTGGTGGAAGTCATGACGTTTAACTTTGCCATTCTCGCGTTGGATCAGATTGTCAACAATGCAGCCAAAATCCGCTATATGTCCGGCGGCCAACTCACTGTCCCCATGGTCATTCGTGGGCCTGGCTCGGCGGCGCACCAGTTGGCCGCGCAACATTCGCAAAGTCTGGAAGCCTGGTTTTGCCACGTGCCGGGATTGAAAGTCGTGGCGCCCTCGACTCCCTATGATGCCAAGGGGCTGCTCACAAGTGCGATACGGGACGACAACCCTGTGATTTTCATTGAGGCGCAATTGCTCTATCCGACGAAGGGCCTGGTGGGCGAGGGGGACTACCAGATTCCGCTTGGGGTGGCCGATATCAAACGACCGGGGGCGGATGTGACGCTGATCGCCTATTCCAAGATGGTGGTGGTCGCGTTGGAGGCCGCTGAACGACTGGCGCAAGAGGGCATCCAGGTTGAAGTCGTGGATCCACGTACATTGCGACCGCTTGATGTGGAGACGTTGGTGGCCTCAGTGAAGAAGACGGGGAGAGCGGTCATCGTTGAAGAGGGCTGGCCCTTTGCCGGACTTGGCGCACAGATCGCCGAGAGTGTCTATCAGCAGGCATTCGCGTCGCTCGAGAGGCCGATCCTTCGCGTAACAGGGGGTGACGTGCCGATGCCCTATGCCAGAAATCTTGAAGATGCCGCCGTGCCGAATGCAGACCGGGTCGTGGCGGCGGTGCATCAGGTGTTACGGTAGGAGACAGACGGATATGGCAAGTCGTGTCATTATGCCTAAGCTGACGGATTCGATGGAGTCCGGCGTCGTCGTGAAATGGCGCAAGGCTGTCGGGGCGCGCGTGGAGAGCGGTGACGTGCTCGCAGAAATCGAAACAGATAAAGCCGTCATGGATCTCGAAGCCTTTGCATCAGGGGTGCTCAGAAAAATTCTCGTGGAAGAAGGCGCGACGGTGCCCTCCGGCGCCCTCATCGGTGTCATTGCCGAGCCGGACGAAGAGATACAGGGCTTGCTGGACGAACAGACGATGACTGTGACACGTCCCCTCGTCGTTACGCCTGTCGCGTCAGTCGAGACGCCGCCGACTGTCACGCCTGCACCCATACGCGAGGTTCCCCTGACGCAGATGCGAAAGGCCATCGTTCGCGCGACCACCCAGAGCAAAGCGCCCGTGCCCCATTTCTATGTGACCATCGAGCTTGATATGGCGGACAGCTTGCGCCGGGTCGAGGCATCCCAGAAGTCGCCTGCGCACAGGCCCATCTCGATCAACCATCTGGTGATTGCGGCGGCGGCGAAAGCGTTGACACAGCATCCCGGTATCAATGCGGCGTTTGCCGGCGAGACCATCAAGGTGTTCTCACGGAGTGATATCGGCATCGCTGTGGCGCTCGCCGATGGTCTGCTTGTGCCGGTCCTGCGCGATTGCGGGAACAAAACGCTCGCGCAAATTGCCGAAACGGAACGCGCCCTCGTGACCCGCGCACAACATCGAGACGTGTCGCCGGAGGATTGTGCCGGCGCGACGTTTCTGATTTCCAACCTCGGCGCCTACGACGTGGAGAGTTTCAGCGCGGTCATCCTGCCACCTGCCGCCGCCGCGCTGGCCGTGGGGTCTGCGCGGGAAGTGCCCGTCGTTCGGGACGGGTTGATGGAAGTGGGATGGCGCATGAAAGTAACCATGTCCTGCGATCATCGCGTCATTGACGGCGTGGCCGCCGCACAGTTTCTGCGCACCTTCAAACAAGCATTGGAGCAGGCGCGAGAGCGATGAGTCGGTCCATTCCTGTTCTGCAAGGCCCCAGGCCGCATCTGCCTTCGTGGTTCAAGGTGCGGGTGCATGAGGGGCCGGACTACAAGGACATCCGGCGTCTGACGAAGGAACTGAACCTGCACACGATTTGCGAAGAGGCCCGCTGCCCGAATATCTGGGAATGTTGGAATAGCCGGACCGCGACGTTCCTGCTGCTCGGCGAGATCTGTACCCGCCGGTGCCATTACTGTGCGGTCACTACCGGACGGCCTCTGCCGCTTGATGAGGCGGAGCCGGATCGCGTGTCGGCGGCGGTGAAAGCGCTGGGGCTTCGCCATGCCGTGCTCACGTCGGTCAATCGGGATGAGTTACCAGACGGAGGCGCGCGCATCTTCGCCGACACGATCAAGGCTATTCGCCGTGACCTGCCAACCTGCACGATTGAAGTCCTCATCCCTGATTTTCTGGGCGAGGCGGCGGCGTTGGAGACGCTGCTCTCGGCGAAGCCGGAGGTGCTCAATCACAATATTGAAACGGTGCCGCGCATCTTTTCATTGGTCAGGCCGCAGGGACGGTATGACCGCTCAATCTCGCTGTTACAAGCTGCGTCAAGCCGTGGCGCTGTGACGAAATCGGGGCTGATGGTCGGTCTGGGCGAGACCAGGGAGGAAGTGCTGGCGACGATGGGGGATCTCCGCGAAGCTGGGTGCTCGATCCTGTCCATCGGGCAGTACCTCCAACCGACCCAGGCCCATTGGCCGGTCATGCGGTTTTACAGTCCAGCGGAGTTCGATCTCTTCAAAGACAAGGGGTGCGCCATGGGATTTCGACACGTCGAGTCAGGCCCTCTCGTGCGGAGTTCCTACCATGCGGAGCAGCAAACCGAACCGAGTGATGCTTATTCGAAGGCCTCGAGAGATGAGACCTCTGAAAAGGGGCTTTGGCAGGCGAGGCAGGTGACGAAATAGAGCGCGCCGCGGACGGAGGGTTGCACCCAGAAGTCCAGGCGCCCGCCGCTTGTTTCGCAAGCCGGACAGCGCATCCCCTTCAGCCAATAGCTCACATCTGGTTGGCTGCGTAGGTAGGCCACCATGTCCATATGAATCGGCATGTTGTACCGACAACCTTTGCAGAAGGCTTTGTATTCACCGTCCGTGATGCGAGGATCGCGTGGGATCGTGAACCCGCTGCGGGTCTTGCAGACCGGGCACGCGAGGTCGCTCAGCCGTTGTTCAACATTGTCAAAATCCATTGTCTGGGCACCTCCGTTGTTGCGCCACTGTGCCGGTGTGGATCCTTTACTGTACCGGATGGATGTGCTCATGCGCAATTGAGCTGCCGCCCTTGTTACGCGGAGAGGCGATGGCTATAATCATTCCCCATGCATCCCATCAATGAGTTGTTGGCCGTCGGGAACGCTGAAGACGCAGCCACACCCGCGAAATTTATCACGGTCGTCCTCAACGTCGCCGCCGAAAACAAGATCGCACAGCCTGATGGACGAGCCTATCACTGGATCCCGTTCAAGGAATTTGCCGCGCCCGATCCTGTCCAGCTTGACGAGGCGGTGGCGTGGCTGGAGCAGCAGGAGAAGGGACAGCGTCTTATGGTGTGTTGCCGGGCTGGGATGGGACGGTCTGTCTCGGTCGTGATCGCCTACCTCTGTCTGGCGCAAACCATGCGCTATGAGGAGGCGGTCAAGTTGGTATCGGCAAGGCGGCCCGGCGCGACACCGTTGCCGAACCTGGAAGCCACGATTCAAGTCGTTCGGCAGCTTCGCACGCGCAACGGCACGACATGACATGCCGGAGTTGCCCGAGGCAGAAACGGTCGTGCGCCAATTACGGGAACGGCTTCTTGGCGCGGTTATTACGGATTGCCTGGTCGGGCGGGACGACATCGTCCGCGAGGGGCTGGACACCCTGGACTGGTACAGGGGCGCGCGGCTGGCGTCGGTCGGTCGTCTCGGCAAGTGCGTGGTGCTCGAATGTGAACAAGGACACGACCGGCGCGTCCTGGTCTTTGAGCTGGGCATGACGGGGCTGTTGTTGTTTGCCCTGCCGAATCCGTCGTATCGCAAGCACACGCATCTTACGCTCTCGTTGAACCGCTCTGTTCCGGCGCTCTCGTACTGGAATCCCCGTCGGTTCGGGCGGGTGTATGCGCTCGATCGGCCAGGGCTTGAGCGGTTTGCGGCGAGGCGTTTTGGGTGTGATCCGCTGACTGTGCCATTTGACGCATTTCGCGCGCTGATACGCGCGCGGCGCGGGAGTCTGAAAACCCTGCTGCTGCGCCAGCAGACTATTGCGGGCATTGGCAACATCTATGCGAACGAGATTTTGTATGGCGCCCGTTTGCATCCCGATCTGACGGCGAGCCGCTTGCGGACGCCGGCAGTCCGGCGGCTCTATGACAGTATGCGGACCGTACTGCGGGACGCGATTCAAGTGGGCGGCTCTACGGTGCGTGATTTTCTTGCGCCGGACGGGACGAAAGGGGAGTACCAGCAACAGCATCAGGTCTATGACAAGGCCGGGCAACCCTGCCCCGCCGGGTGCGGAAGGACCATCCGCCGCCTGCCAGGGCTGCGCAGTTCGTTTTACTGCCCTGCCTGCCAGCGGCTCTCAGGAGGAGTACGGTCGCACACGCTCGGTGATGGTGCCGAGGGACAGAATTGAACTGTCGACACCAGCCTTTTCAGGGCTGTGCTCTGCCAACTGAGCTACCTCGGCGCCTCGCTCTTGTACCAAGTTTCACGTTCAAAAATCAAGGATCGCCGGTGCTGGTTGGTTGCCACGCTTCAGGAAATCCGGTAGACTAATTCGTTGGTGCGAGCATGAGTCTCGCCTCATTCCATGGAGGCATGAGTTGACGTATGATCTATGACCTGCTCGTTGTCGGAGGCGGTCCGGCGGGACTCAGCGCTGCCGTTCATGCGAAGCAGGCAGGGCTGAATGTCCTGGTGCTGGAGCAGCACGAAGTTGCCAACACCATCTTCAACTTTCAGAACAAGAAACACGTGATGGCGGAACCGGGCATGATCCCGCTCCGGAGCGACCTCCGATTTGAAGCCGGGACCCGTGAGGCCATTCTCCAGCAGTGGCACGCCACTGTTCAGGACGCGCAGGTGCCGATCAACCGTCCTGAGGCCGTCACACGGATCACGAAAGTAGCCGGGCTGTTCACCATCCAATCAGACAAGGCGTCGTATCAGGCCAAGCACGTCCTCCTTGCCATCGGGATACAAGGCAACCCCAACCGCGTCGGCAAGCCGGGCGAAGACCTCCCGCACGTCTCCTATAAATTGTCTGATCCAACCCTGTATCGGAATCAGGACATCCTGATGGTCGGAGCAGGGGATGCGGCGATTGAAGGGGTGCTGGCCCTCTCCGAGGCGAACCGAGTCTCGGTGCTCAACCGCAACAACGAGTTTTTCCGCCTCAAGGACGCCCTGGATCGCCAGATTAGTGAGAAGGTGAAGGCCAAGCAGGTCACGGCGTACCACAGCGCCGCCGTCGAGCGATTCGAGCCGGGCGTGACGTTTCTCACCCTTCCAGACCGCATCGTCAAGGTAAAGACCGACCTGGTCTTCATCCGTATCGGCGCCTCCCTGCCCAGGCCGTTCCTGGAGCGCTGCGGGGTGACCTTTGCGTCTCAGGAGCGGAGCGCCCTGCCGATCATCAATGAGTATTACGAATCCCAGGTGCCGGGTCTCTATGTCATCGGCGCGGTGGCGGGGTATCACCTCATCAAACAGGGGATGAATCAAGGATACGACGTCGTCGAACATATCCTTGGCCGGGAGGTCACGCCGGTGGATGATCCCCTGCTGAATGAAAAACTGAGCTTCCTGTCCGGAACGGTGGCGGAACGACTGGCCCACATCGCCGGCGTCATTCCCTTGCTGGCCAAGGCCCAGAAGCAGCCGTTGCGTGAATTAATTCTGCAAGCGACCGTCCATCGGATGGGAGGCGCCCACGTCGTGTTCCAGGAAGATGACTTCAGCGACAGCCTGTTCCTGATCCTGGACGGGAAGGTCTCCGTGCGCTTTCGCAAGCAACTGCCCGGCGAACGGCCCTTCATCCTGCGCCAGGGAGAATATTTCGGCGAAATGAGTTTGCTGTCCGGACGCCGCCGATCAGGCACGGTGACGACGGTGGGCCCCGCCGTGCTCATCGAAGTCCCGCGCAAAGCGATGTTGCGCCTGATGGCGAATGAGCCTGCCGTCAAGCAGGCCGTGGACGAAACCTTCATCATACGCGCCTTGCGCCTGTCTCTGTGGAAAGACCTTGACGACGACTTTGCTCGGACGTTGGCCCGGCAGGTCCGGATCAAGTCCTTTCCGCACGATACGGTGATTGTCAAGCAAGGCGATCCAGGCGACGCGTTCTATGTCATACGGTCCGGATCGGTCAAGATCACCAAACGGGAAGACGAGACAGACAAAGTTATTAAGTATCTTCCGGCTGGGGAGTATTTCGGGGAGATGGCGCTTCTGGACGCGGAGGATCCCACGCGCAAAGCCACTGTCACGACCACCAGCAAGACCGAAGTGATTCAATTGTTGAAGGCCGACTTCTGGTCTCTGTTGCAACGGTACCCGGCGCTGGAACAACAGCTTCGCGAGACCGTCCATCGTACGCGCATTCAGAGTCAGGCGACGGAGCTGATGCACACAGGGGACATGAATTTTGTCAACAAGATGCTTCAGGAAGGGGTCTTTCAAGGCACCGACGTGCTGCTGATTGATGAGCATACATGTGTTCGGTGCGATAATTGCGTCAAGGCCTGTGAAACCACCCACGGCGGACAAACGCGCCTCTATCGCGAAGAAGGTCTTCTCTTTGGACAGTTTCTCGTCCCCACCTCCTGCCGACATTGCGAAAATCCCCTGTGTCTGTTGGATTGTCCTCCCGGGGACGCCATTCAGCGAGACCCCAAGGGCGAGGTCTTTATCAATGAGGCGAAGTGTATTGGATGCGGCAATTGCGCGTCGAACTGCCCGTACGGGAACATTTTCATGCTGCACCCCAAGCAGCAGGAGAAGCGCACGGCGTGGGTGCGTCTGCTAAGCCTGGTGGGGGCCGGGCCGCCTGCGCCCCCCGCCGAGGACCTCCCGACCAAGGCGGTGAAGTGCGACCTCTGCCGGAACGATTCCGCCGGGCCGGCCTGTGTGCGGAGTTGCCCGACCGGGGCGGCCATGCGCGTCACTCCGGAGGAGTATTTCGCCAGGGTCGGCGCGATTGGGCGGTGAGTGAGTCCATGCGGAACCATCTCAGGCAGGGCCTCTCATGCTAGACGGATCCGTGCTGGTCTACGGCGGCAAGCGGTATCTCTTCATGGCGGCGCTGACAGGGGCGGCGCTCGTCGGAAGCTACGTCTTGTACGCCCGCGACACCACCCCATCCGGGGGGACGCTCCCTGGTCTCGTGTACGGCGCCCTCGGTCTGGCGGCGATCCTCATCCTTCTGTTTCTAGGAATTCGGAAACGGAGCTACGCCTCTCATCTCGGCACGGTCAAGGGGTGGGTCAGCGCGCATATCTACCTAGGTCTGCTGACGCTGATGATGATCCCCATGCACGCGGGCTTTCACTTCGGATGGGACGTCCATACGTTGGCCTTCGTCCTGTTGGTCGTGGTTGTCCTCAGCGGCCTGTTCGGACTGGCGCTGTACCTGACGGTGCCGCCGAAGTTGACCGGGTATGAGGGCGAGATGTTGCCGGACAAGATCGAGTCCGAGCTCAACCGGATTGTGAGCGCGATGAAACCCCTGGCCGCCGGAAAGACCGGCCTCTTTCAGCGCCTCTATTTTGAGGAAATCGGGAGGGCCGTGGCGACCACGCCACAGGGCTGGAGGATGCTCTTGACCGGACGGAAGCCGTTCCTGGCGCTCGCGGCCAGGACGCAGGAACTCAATCGCATCCTGCCGCAACTTCCGGGCTCCGAGCATGAGGCGTTTACTCAGTTTTCCGCCCTGGTGCTGCAACGGACCGAAATGGAGTCGCGCCTGGCCGGACAGATGCGGCTCAAAAATGCCCTCCAGGCATGGCTGTACGTGCATGTGCCGGCCTCCATTGCCCTGCTTGTCGCCGTGGGTGTCCACCTCTTGGTCGTCTTCTACTACTAGGACAGAGCCCATGCCGTTTACAGTCATCGTCAAGCGATTCCCAACCCCGGAGCAGGAGGAAACCCAGACCAAGGACATACAGGGCCTGACCCTTCGCATCGGCAGGGGCACGGACAATGAGCTGCACCTAGAAGACCATACGGTCCAGCTCCACCATGCTGTCATCCAGGAGGTCGGCGGCGCCTATGTCTTTCGTGATCTCAGCGCCGTGAGCCTGAGCGCCGTCAACGGGAAGCGGACCAAGGAAGCGCTGCTCATCGGCGCGGGGGGCATCGCGATCGGCCCCTACGTCCTGCGGTTTTCCCGTCCCACTCCCAAGGCGCCCCTCTGCATCGAGTACGAGTCGCCCATCCATGTCTTGTCCACGTCCCGTACTCTCGTTGGCGAGATAGAACGGCCGGCGCACGATCCGGACGCGACCATGGCCCTCCGGTTGCCGAATTGGGAGCAGGCCGGCGATCCGGACGCCACGCGCATCCTGCCGGCACTGCGCCCGACCGGCGCCACGCGGAGTGATGACCCAGACGCGACACGTGCCTTGCCGGCCTTCCGGCCGCCTGCCGCGCCTCAAACCGTCGCGGGCGTCCCGGACGTGGACAAGACCATGGCCCTGTCAGTGGAAAGGGCTCCGGCACAGTCTGCGCCTCCGGAGCCGACGAAGAGCGTTGCTCCTGTCGTGCCGGCACCGCCCGCGCCCGTTGCGCCTTTGCAGCAGACCGGAGTCGAGGAGCGTCCGCCCAGCCTGCCTACTGTATCGGACGATCAGTTTGCCGAGCCGGCGTTTGAGCGGCCGGCGATCCTGAAGATCCCGTTTGCCGCTGCGTACCGCCTTGAGGGACGGTTCCTGAACAAGGCCACCCTCTCCGTTGTCGGAGCCGTCGTCGTCCTCGGCATCGCGGCCATGGGCGCGATGTTCGATTCCAAGGCCGTGCTCATGCCGGGGGAAGTGTCGGCCAAACACGCCTCGTTCGTCAACGAATGTGTGCGGTGTCATTTGCCGACTTCGGGGATGCGAACCGCCGTGCCTGATTCAACCTGCGTGGCGTGCCACAAGAGCCCCATGCACTTCGGCGACCACTCCCTGGCAGAGCCTCTGGCCTGCACGGCCTGCCATATGGTCCATAAGGGCAATACTATTCTGGCAAGCACCACAGGGAATGATTGCCTGCGTTGCCACGCGGATTTGAAGGTGACGAATCCGACCGTTGACATTCACCGCTCCATCACGGACTTCGGCGTGACTCACCCGGAGTTTGCCGTCATGGTCAAGGATCCGGAGACCGGGCACGAACGGCGCGTGCGCCTGGACGACGCCGACCGACTCACGGATCAGGCCAAAATCAAGCTGAATCACAAGCTGCACCTCGACCCTGACTTGCCGGGACTCGCCTCAGGCCCCTTGCAATGTGTGAGCTGTCATCAGGCCTCCGAACGAAAGGGATACCTGATGCCGCCGGTGACATTCGACAGGGCGTGCGCGCAATGCCATGCGCTGACGATGGATTCCAAATTCCCGGACAAAACAGTTCCGCATGGCCGGCAGCCGCGGGAACTCGATCTGTACCTGAAAGTTCTTTACACGTCGCTGTGGCCCGTGAGCGACGAGGCGGCAGGAGGCAAGGCGGCGGCGAAGGAAAAGGTCTGGATTGCGGAGCAGGTGGAGAAGGCCGAAGAGAAACTGTTCGGGAAAAAAGGCACGAGGAAGAGGGGGCAATGTCAACTGTGCCACATGCCCGACCCCTCGCCCCTCCGGGAACCGGGCGCGGATGACCGGTTCACGGTCCTGGCCGCCACCGCGATTCCTGGACGGTGGTTTCTCAATAGCAATTTCAACCATGCGGCCCATACCATGGAAAAGTGTATCGCCTGCCATGACGCAGCGCCGCAGAGCGAAGCGACCACCGATGTGTTGCTGCCCAAGGTGAAGACCTGTCGCGCGTGCCATGACGCCGATGGGACGGCCAGCCCATCCTGTCTTGAGTGCCACCTGTTTCACGAGATTCCCAAGCCGAAGCAGGCGCAGACGCAGAAAAGCCCAGACGCGAACCCTCCGAACTAGGGCGGGACTAGAATTTGTACACGACGAGCGCCGACGCTGCGTACTGAGTGCGGGTGCGGTCGAGGCTTTGATGGAGGGCGACGAGGTCTACGCGCAGAAAGCTGGTGTCCAGCAGCCTCGTTTGGGTGCGGAGTCCTCCGGCGAGTTGATCGTTGTTGCGTTGGCTCTGGTCGAAGACCATGGAGAATTCAGGAGTCACCGTGAAGTCACGCGAGCGGCCCAGCAGAATGCCCGTTGCGAACCCGAACGAATCAATACCGGTATTGGCTAACTGCGGCGCGAGATTCAACTGATTGAACAGAAATCCGAGATTCTTCAGCGAGCCGGCGGCCATGCTTCGGTAATCGCGGGTGCCATAGAATCCATTGGTGTACCAGGTGGGACGATCCAGCGAGTACGTCGGGAACACATAACTGTGTTCCATGATGAACAGCCCGCCGGTCTGTTGGTTTCCCTCGTTCCAGTTGCCGAAGGCGCGGAGAGACGTGGACTGCCGCGGCTGAATCCTGATGACGGAGAGGCCCCCGTGACGTTCGTTCCGGTTGGTGACGTCCTGGTCGTGGAGGAACCCGACCGTCGCTTCGGTGATGTAGCGGGTGCTGTCAATCACCGCATCAATCCCGTACAGGCTGACCTGACGTCCAGCGCGGCCCTCCAATTCATGGAAGCGGCCACCGGCCGTGCCGAACGCCATCACCCGGATATTCGGCAGACTCAAGAGCGTGAGATTATTCTTTGCAATCAGTCCCCCCAGCACATCGTCCTGTGCCATATACAGGTTGTGGAATTCCAACGGCACTCGGCCTCCGGCCAGGTCGAGCCCGGCGACTTTTCCTTCAAAAAAGGCGCGCTGAACGCGATCGGGGCGGCCTTGCGTACCATCAAAGAAAAACGCTTCATTGTTGATCGGGCGCCACCGCGCATGGAGCCGGAAGGTGTCTGTCACCTGAATGTCAGGCTCAAATGTTAGCGTGTGTTGGAGACGAAGCAGGCCGGGCTGCGCCGCGTCCCTCACCTTGCCCACTTGAAAAATTTGATAGTCTCCGTGGAGCGCTAACCGCAGGGTGCCGCCGTAGGGCCGCCATTCCGGCAGGAATTGATTCATGCCGGGAGTCACGCCGATGGTTTTGGCGTTGGTATTGCTTGGGGCGCCCGGTTGTGTGTCGTGGGTGTCGGCATGGGCGACGTTCGAGCCGGCGAGGGTCAGTCCCAGCGCCAGTCCGACCATCCACGCGCGCACGGCGGTGAGGCGTCGGTGTCGCATCGGGGCGCTCATTTCCCCACCTCGATGGTCCCGGTCACCGCATCCACTTCGTAGAGTTCAATTTTCGCCTTCAAGGTATCGAGCGACTCTTTCAGGTCGGTGTAGTAGCGGGCAAAGTAATCAAAGTAATAGGGCGGATAATTGCGATAGAGGAGCCGAGCGCGGTAGGTGACAGGGCCGGAGAGACCATCAGGAATCCGGATGGGATAGGAAAATGTCCGGCTCTCGCGGGCTGGAATCCCGCGCTTGACGATCCTGGCGTTCTCGGCGCCGTTGTAGACGGACTGTGGGCTGACTGAGGGGAAGATCGTCGGAGAAGGCGCATCTTCTTCGGCGAGAGGGAAAGGTAGTTCCACGTCATTTCCACGGAACCCGCGGACTGTCGCCTGCGCTTGAAGATTGACCAGGTGTCGGTCGGCTGTGACGGTGCCGGCGTTCACGTCGCGACTAAATTGATTGCGCACGTCTCCATTGCTGTCGAGGTCGCCTGACTTGAAGAACGGCGTGCCTTGCGCGTCGGTATATGTGATTTCAAGCCATGCCTGACGCCAGGGAAACCCGCCTGGAAAGTGGTGGCCGGTGAACGTGTTCTCAATGCGGACTTCCAGGTCTCCCGTGCGTCCAGACGCAAGCGCGGGGGGGGCGGAGACATGCAGCTTGGCGGCGTTCCGCATCAGTTCTTGCCGCTTCTTGGTCAATTCGACCTGCATCTTCACATTGCGTTTCTTGGTCCGGTCATCCGGTGCCGTGCCATCTCTGCTGCGTAAGGGATACTCATCCGTCCAATGGTAGTCCACGCCGATAAAGGAGTGATCCGACAGAGGCCGCTTGGGTAAGTCCAAGCCGGCCACCTGCGCGATCTCGCCGACCGGGCGTTCAGACGGCTTGCCTGGCACAGGCCCCATGTGGCATGACTGGCAGGTGACGCCTTCTTTCGCCCAGGGGCTGTTTTTCCATTCACTATACGTTTCCTGCAAGCGGGTGCCGTTCGGTACGGTGACTTCGTGACATTGCTGACAGAGCGTGGATGACTTAAACACATCCCGCTGTTCGGTTCCGTGGAACTCGCTCGTGGCGAGCGGCGGGTCTTGTTCGCCACCTTTTCCGTGCGGGCCATAGAGGGTCTTGCCGGGTTTGAGTTCGAAAAACGATTGCGCCTGCCCATGGGACGTCTGCATCGAGTGGCAGACCTCGCACGACACGCCGGCCATGGAAATAGGGCTGCGCTCCTTATTGGGGAGATCGAGGCGCTCACCCATCACGGTGCCGATCGGCGTATGGCACTGGATACAGAAGGCACCGATGGTTTTCCCTGTCCGCTTGAACAGAAAGTCATTGACGAGTTCATTCGGGATGCTGGCTTGGGCGTAATGGTGCATCGAGCCCAGCCACTGGGAGTACTGAGTCGAATGACATTCTCCGCAGACCTTGGGATTGACGAAGCCGCCGCCCTCGCCCTTGAACGTCGGCGCCTTCGCAGGCGCGTCCTCTGCCGAACCAGGTTGCACCGATGATAGGGCCAAGACGCCGACAACGCAGGTGAGTACCGCCAGCCCAATATACAGACGTGTGCGAAGCCTACGCATCAGTCCGATCTCCTTATGTTTTTGGCAACGGATGTTTGGTCTTTTTCAACGCTTCGTCGAAGGGGGTCTTATCCAGGCGCGGATGGCCGCTGGCCTTGATCTTCTCCCACTGGTTCGTCGCGCCGTGACACTGCATACAGTTGTCCTTGATGTCCTTGTCGGTCCTCAGCGGGCGCAGGCCCTTGGCGATCAGATCGGCTATCGTGCGATCCTTTTTCTTGTGCGCGTCGAGATAGAGGCTGCCGGCCCCATGGCACATCTCACACTCAATGCCTTGATCGCCGGTGAAGGTTTCCAACAGGCGGTCCTCATCCACGCCGTGCGCGGTGACGTGGCACGACATGCAGAGGTCGGACTTCATCGGGTCCGCGATCTTGAGCTTGGCGGCATAGTCCTTAGCTTTTTTGGTGCCCAGATCGGTGGTGGCTTTGCCATGGCCCGAGTCTTCCCATTTTGCCAGTTGGTTGCCCATCTTGGCGTTGCCATGGCACCCACTGGACGCGCATTTGGAGACGCCGACAAATTTGGCGTTGGGGTTGTCTGCCGAGCGCAGGAGGTCGGTGAAGCTGAAGGTCAGGAAGAACACAATGAGCGCAATGAATTGCAACATGGGCGGGCACTCCATCAATTTTTGTATAGTCCTCTGGGTGCCCTCAAAAAGTCAAGGATAAAATTGCTCTTTGAGTCGCTTGCGCTTGAGCGTGGCATCCCGTAGATTCTCTCTCGAGAATGCGTTCCTTCGCGCCCCATCCTTGGCTCAGGAATCCTCATGTGATGACGCTGTTTCCGCACGTCTGGTCTCGTCCGGGCTTGCCGTCCGACGTGCCCGTTGAGGCGCGGCTCTTTGCCGTCGCCCCTGACTCGCAGATGCTCGGTCATTGCCAGTGGCAGAGTGTCCCGACCAGCCACCCTACGCTGATCCTCGTCCACGGACTGGAAGGATGCAGCGCCTCTCACTACATGATGGGGATCGCGGAAAAAGCCTGGCTGAAGGGATTCAATATCGTCCGATTGAACCAGCGCAACTGCGGCGGGACCGAGCATCTGACGCCGACCCTCTACAATAACGGAATGAGCGGGGATATTCGGGCCGTGATCGGGGAGTTGGTCGCCCGCGATGGACGTGATGCCATCTGGCTGGGGGGCTATTCCATGGGCGGCAATCTGGTGCTGAAAGCGGCGGGAGAGCTGGGTGGATCGTGCCCGTCGTTGAAAGGAGTGGTCGCGGTGTGCCCCAACATTGACCCGGCGGCATGCACGGACGCCCTGATCCAGCCGCGCAACTGGCTCTACAATCGGCATTTCATCCGAAGTCTCACGGCTCGCCTGCGACGAAAAGCCCTGCTGTATCCAGGCCGGTTCGATCTCACGCCCTTATGTGGAATCCGCAATCTGTTGGATTTTGACGAAGCCTACACGGCGCCGGACGGGGGCTATCGGAATGCCGCCGACTACTATGACCAGGCCGGTTCCCGGCATGTGCTCGGCGCTCTTGCCGTGCCCACGCTCATCCTCACGGCCCAGGACGATCCGTTTATTCCCTATGGGATGTTCGACATTCCGGCCATCCGGGAGAATCCATACATTCGATGCGAAGCCCCGGCGCACGGCGGCCATTGCGGGTTTATTGAGCAGTTCGAGACAGACACAGACCGCTACTGGGCCGAACACCGGCTGATGGAGTTCATCACGACTACAGGCGTTCTTCATCCAGTTCGATGAAAGACACCCATGTGGTGACAGGCTGTTTTGTGTGCGCCGGTTCAGGGTGACCGACGAACTACTCGCCGCCGAGAACGCCGATTTTGCGATACTTTCTGGTGCGACGACGGAGGAGTTCTTCAAGCGGCAGTGCCAGCATCTCGCCGAGATGGAGCGCCACGGCTTTCTTCACGGCATCGCACATGGCCTGGGGGTCCCGGTTGGCGCCGCCAGGCGGTTCAGGGATGATCTCATCGGCCACCCCTAAGCGCAGCAAGTCTTCGGCAGTCATTTTCAGGGCCTCCGCCGCGTCGGGGGCTTTCTTCGGGTCGTTCCACAGGATGGCCGCGCAGCCTTCCGGGGAGATGACCGAGTAGACGGCATGTTGCAGCATCAGTAGGCGATCCGCCATGCCGATGGCCAGCGCTCCGCCGCTCCCGCCCTCGCCGATGACGACGGACACAATCGGGACCTTGAGGGACGCCATCACAAAGAGATTGCGCGCAATGGCTTCGGCCTGGCCGCGCTCTTCTGCGCCGATGCCAGGATACGCGCCGGGTGTGTCAATGAACGTCAGGACCGGCTTGTTGAATTTTTCGGCCAGCCGCATCAAACGAAGGGCCTTGCGGTATCCTTCGGGATTGGGCATCCCAAAGTTTCGCTGCATCCGTTCCTTGAGGGTTTTCCCCTTTTGTGAGCCGATGATGACGACGGACTGCCCGTTCAGTTTGGCCATCCCTGCCACGATGGCGTGGTCGTCGCCGTAGAGTCGGTCGCCGTGTAATTCTTGAAAACTATCGCAGATGCGTCCAATGTAGTCGAGCGTGGATGGCCGTTGCGGATGCCGCGCCACCTGGGTGCGCTGCCAGGGTGTCAGGCCTGTATAGATGTCCGCCTGGAGCTTGTGGAGCTTGATGCGGAGTTTGCCCAGATCGTCCTGGGCGCTCGCTTTGCCGTGCGCCACAGCCGCCAGCTTCTCAATTTTCTCTTCGATCTCGGCGATCGGCTTTTCAAAGTCCAGATATTCCCGCATACGTTCCTCAGTGCAGCGTGACCGCGCCCTTGCCGACCACGTCTTCGAGAGTGCTCACCAGTCGGTCATTCGGGAGGACGCGCAGATCGGCGCTGACCGTGATGGTGGCGATACATTGGTTCGGGAGTGTGACGTCGAGATAGACGGGGCAGGGGCCATGGTGTCGGCGCAAGACGTCACGGAGTTGATGGAGCGAATGGGACGAGGTGTCGTCAGACAGGACGTGAATGGAGACCCTCGTATAGGCGGACGTTTGCAGATCGGCCAGCCCCATGATTTTGGTGGCCTTGATCTTGGTGGCCTTGTCGCCGCGATCCAGTGTGCCCGTGATCTGTACAGCCGTTCCAGGCGTGAGGAGGGTGGAGGCTGTTTTGTAGAGGTCTGGGAAGACGATGACCTCCACCGCCCCGTTGAGGTCTTCGAGTGTGAGATAGGCCATGCGGTCGCCCTTCTTGGTCACGGTTTGCTTCACGACCCCGACCAGCCCGCAGAGCTTGACCTCCCTGGCCTCCGTGGCCTCGCTGAGCCGGTCGGTGCTGGTGGTGGAAAACCGTGCCACCGCATCGGCGTACCGAGCCAGCGGGTGGCTTGTGATATAGAACCCGATTAACTCCTTCTCGCACTTTAGGAGATGGCTCTCGTCCCATTCTCGCACATCCGGCAGGCTTTCATCGAACGGGAGCCTGCCGCGTGGCGATGAGGGGTCGTCCTGCGATTCGAACGTGGCGAAAATACTGGTTTGGCCATGGGATTCCGCCTGCTGTGCGGCGAGGGCCTGATCCACCGTCCGATCAAGCACGGCGGCCAGTTGTGCGCGGCGAGCCTTCGTGGAATCGAAGGCCCCGGCCTTGATGAGACATTCGAGCGCGCGTTTGTTGACCTTCCGAATGTCTACACGGTGGCAGAAATCAAAGAAGGAGGCAAAGGAGCCGCTGTCCTCGCGCGCGGCCATGATGGCTGCAATCGCGCCCCCACCGACGTTTTTGATGGCCGCGAGGCCGAATCGGATACCGTCCGGAACCACCGAGAAGTCTTTTCCGCTCTCGTTCACATCTGGAGGGAGGACCGTGATGCCGAGGTCGCGGCATTCGGCGATGTAGCGCACGACCTTATCGGTATTGCCCATTTCACTGGTCAGCAGCGCGGCCATGAAGGCGTCCTGGTGGTGGGTCTTGAGATACGCAGTCTGGTAGGTGACGACGGCGTAGGCGGCGGCATGGGATTTGTTAAAGCCATAGCCGGCGAACTTCTGGATGAGATCGAACAGCTTCTCGGCCTTTTTTTCGGTGAGTTTGTGTTTTTTTGCGCCCTCCAAAAACTGCGTGCGGAGCTTGGCCATTTCCTCCGGTTTCTTCTTGCCCATGGCGCGTCGGAGGATGTCCGCCTGGCCGAGCGAGAAACCGGCGATGCGGTTGGCAATCGCCATGACCTGCTCCTGGTACACGATGATCCCGTAGGTCTCCGCGAGGATTTCCTCCAGCACTGGCACCTCATAGGTGATCGGGACCTTGCCCTGCTTGTGTTTGATGAAGTCGGGGATCAGGTCCATGGGACCGGGACGGTAGAGGGCGATGCTGGCGATGATGTCCTCGAATCGGTCGGGACGCAGGCCGGTCAGGAGGTCCCGCATGCCAGCGCTTTCCAACTGGAAGATGCCGGCGGTGCGTCCGGACGCAATCAATGCAAAGGTTTGGGCGTCCGTGAAGGGCAGCGCCGCAACAGCGAAGGTCTTGTCTCCTTGATTGAGAAGGCGTTCGGCGTGGGCGATCATCGTCAAGGTTTTGAGACCGAGAAAGTCGAACTTGACGAGGCCGATCTTCTCGACGTCCCCCATCGGGAACTGCGTGACGATTTCGTCGCCGTCTTTCGCGCCCCTGTACAGCGGGACGTGGGTGGTCAGGGGATCCTGCGAAATCACGACGCCGGCTGCGTGGGTCGAGGCATGGCGGGGAGACTTCTCCAGCGCGCGCGCTGTCTCAAAAATATCGCGGATGGCGGCGTCGCTGTCCACCAGCTCCTTGAGACGCGGCTCGGTCGCCAGCGCCTCATCCAACGTGATGTTGAGTTGATCGGGAATTAACTTCGCGAGGCGATCCACGTCGGCGTAGGGCATTTCCATCACGCGGCCCACATCGCGAATGGCGGCCTTGGCCCTCATGGTGCCGAACGTGATGATCTGGCAGACGTGGTCGGAACCGTACTTGTCCACCACGTAGTTGATGACTTCCGGGCGGCGATCCATGCAGAAATCCATGTCAATGTCCGGCAGGGAGACACGTTCGGGGTTCAGAAAACGTTCGAACAGCAGGCCGTAGACGAGGGGGTCGAGGTCGGTAATGCGTAAGGCATAAGCCACCAGACTGCCGGCGCTGGAGCCGCGTCCCGGGCCGACGGGGATGTGGCGCGACCGGGCGAAGGCAATGATGTCCCACACGATCAGAAAGTAGCCCGCGAATCCCATGGAGATGATGACGGTGAGTTCATCCCTGAGCCGTTGGCGGTACTGCGCCTCAGGAATCCCGGAGGGGCGCTCGCGGAGCCGGTCGGCTAAGCCTTGTAGGGCCAGGCGATCAAGATAGGTCTCCAGCGTTTCGCCCTCAGGCACCTGGTAGTGCGGGAGATGAGACTGGCCGAACGTGAAATTCAATTCGCAGAGTTCCGCCACACGGCTGGTGTTCCAGACGGCTTCGGGCCATTCGTGGAACGCCGCCAGCATCTCCTCCGTGGATTTCACATAGAGTTGATCGGTATTGAAGCGCATTCGGTTCGGCTCGTTCACCGTCTTGCCGGTCTGCAAGCAGAGCAGGATGTCGTGGGCCTTGGCGTCGGTCTTTTTCAAATAGTGGCAGTCGTTGGTGGCGACCAGCGGAATGCCGAGACGTTGGTGAATCTCCCGAAGCCCCTGGTTGGCGATCTGCTGTTCGGGCACGGCGTTCTCCTGGACCTCCAGGAAATAATTGTCCTTGCCGAACAGATCGCGGTATTCGGCGGCGGTGCGAACGGCGTCCTCCAGGCGTCCCTTGCCGATGAGGTTCGGCACTTCGCCGCTGAGGCATCCAGAGAGGGCAATCAGTCCTTCATGGTGTTCGGCGAGTAGCTCCTTGTCCATGCGCGGTTTGTAGTAAAAGCCTTCGAGGTACGCCTTGCTGGCGAGCTTGAGCAGATTTTGGTAGCCGGTGCGATTGGCTGCCAGCAGGATCAGGTGAAAATAGTCGTTATGGGCGAAGTGGCCGTGTCCATCGCGGTCGCGGCGGCCCTTGGGGGCCATGTAGGCTTCGCAGCCGATGATGGGCTTGATGCCGACAGCGGTGGCCTTCTGGTAGAACTCAATGGCGCCAAAGAGGTTCCCGTGGTCGGTGATGGCCACAGCCGGCATCCCGAAGTTCTTGGTTTGCTGAACAAGGGCATCAATCTGGTTGGCCCCGTCAAGCAGACTATATTGGGTGTGGACGTGGAGGTGAACGAACTGGGAGGCCACGAGGGGATTCCTTCTCTACTCTTTGCAAATGCATTCTATCGGTGCGCGGAGAATGAAGTCAATCGGACTGACGTTCCATGGCCCCGTTCGATGGCTCAGTGTCTTGACACTATCGCAGGCAAGTTGTTAGCATAATCTCGCGGGGTGGAGCAGTCCGGTAGCTCGTCGGGCTCATAACCCGAAGGTCGAAGGTTCAAATCCTTCCCCCGCAACCACCACCTGTGTTGCATGTTCAGGGTTTTCCACGCATGTTATGTGTTCTCATGCGAGTTGTTTGCAAGACCTCTTGATGGAAAGCATGGGTTTGCGCAGAACGAGTCAAGCGGCAAGGACATTGCTATCTTTCAAGCCGCTATGTCGGTTGTTTTGTGTTCAATTGAGGAAATACTGATACAGTAGTTGTTGTTACGGGTTAGGTAAGGAGTGCTGTCCTTTGGCCAAGATTCTCGTTGTTGACGATGATTCGGTGTTCTGTGATTTGTTCATGGAACGGTTACAGCGCTATGGGCACACAGTGCTGACGGTTCGCAACGGACGCGACGCGCTGGATGTCTTTGTGAGGGACCGTCCGGAATTCACGCTCTTGGACATCCGTATGCCGGTTATGAATGGGCTCGAGGTGCTCAAGAAGATGCACGAGATTGATCCGCAGGCCGTGGTGATGATGCAGACAGCATGGGGCGCGAGCGCCTATTATCAGGATGCCAGGCAGTATGGGTCGCGGGATTTTCTGAGCAAAGAGGTCACGCTCGCCAGCCTCGTTAGGAGCATTGAACAAGGGAGATCCTTGGAGCCTCACGACGACCTATCGCTGAGGTTATTGCTGGCCAAAGAAGATGCGGGCAAAGATTTGCGATTGACCGGTATGCGTCTGACGGCCAGCATCCTGCTGGTAGACGACCAGCCGGAGCAGCGGGATCGCCTGAAGACGTTGCTGATGTTGCATGGCTGTACCGTCCATGTGGCTGAGGATGGCTCATCGGCAGGGGAAATGGTCCTCCGCACGAAGCCGCAGGTCATTGTGTTGAGCGGGGACATGGTCACTATGACAGGAGTTGAGGCGCTGCGGCTGTTGCAGAGATGGCAATTCTACGGCGGCGTGGTCCTGCTGACCGACCATCCCGATACCCAACTGTTGCAGGAGTCGTCGGAGAGGAGGTCGGTGCATATTCTGGGTGCGCCGTTCGAGTCCGAACGCCTAGTGATGGCCATCCAGTTGTCCATCTGACCACCTCAATCGTCTCGCCCGCTCTACCCCAGGAGGCATCATGACGAGTCATTCCAAGTGCCCCAGCCGTAATCTTCTTGACGGCCCAGGTCGTGCGCCGGCCCGCGCCATGCTCAAGGCCGTTGGATTTACCGACGACGATCTGTCTCGCCCCCTGGTTGGGGTGGCGAATACCTGGATTGAGGTCATGCCCTGCAATTCGCACCTTCGTCGTCTGTCGGCGAAGGTTAAAGAGGGTATTCGCGCAGCCGGCGGCACACCGATTGAATACAACACCATTGCAGTCTCCGACGGCATTTCCATGGGCACGGAGGGGATGAAGGCGTCGCTCATCAGCCGCGAAGTGATCGCCGACTCCATTGAATTGGTCGCCCGAGGACACTTGTTCGATGCAGTCGTGGCGCTCTCCGGTTGCGACAAGACGATTCCCGGCACCGTGATGGCGCTGGCTCGCTTGAATCTCCCGTCACTCATGCTCTACGGCGGCTCCATCATGCCGGGTCGGTTTCAAGGCCACGACGTAACGATCCAGGACGTGTTTGAGGCGGTGGGGAAGCACCAGGCGGGTACCATGACCGACGCAGAGTTGCACGATCTGGAAGACCATGCCTGTCCAGGGGCCGGCGCCTGTGGGGGGCAGTTTACGGCCAATACCATGGCTGTGGCATTCGAGTTTCTGGGCATCTCACCGATGGGCTGGAACGGGGTGCCGGCTATGGATCCCCGCAAGGACGAGGTGGCGTTCCAATGTGGTCGGCTGGTGATGGATCTCTTGAAACGCGATCTCCGCCCCCGCCGAATCATCACGCGAAAGTCTTTGGAGAATGCCATTGCTGCTGTGGCCACCACCGGCGGTTCCACGAACGCTGTCCTGCATCTCCTGGCGGTCGCGCGGGAAGCTGGGCTGAAGCTGACGCTGGACGACTTTGATCGGATCAATCGCAAAATCCCCTTACTGGCCGATCTCAAACCAGGCGGTCGCTTTATGGCGGCTGATCTCTATGCGGCAGGCGGCACGACGCTCGTGGCCAAACGGTTACTTGATGCTGGGCGACTCCATGGCGATCAACCGACCGTCACAGGACGGACGATTGGCGAGGAGGCGAAGCAGGCGAAAGAGACGGCTGGGCAACAGGTCTTGCGTCCCCTATCCAATCCGATCAAGCCGACCGGCGGGTTGGTGATTTTGAAGGGGAACCTCGCGCCGGACGGTTGTGTGGTGAAGGTGGCGGGTCACTCCATGATGGAATTTACGGGGCGAGCCAAGGTCTTTGAGCGGGAAGAAGACGCCTTTACCGCCGTCAAAGCGGGGAGGATTAAAGCCGGCGATGTGGTGGTGATCCGTTACGAAGGGCCGGCTGGCGGGCCGGGGATGCGCGAAATGCTTGGCGTGACGGGGGCCATTGTGGGCGCGGGGCTGGGCGACTCCGTGGCGCTGCTCACCGACGGACGTTTTTCCGGCGCCACGCACGGACTGATGGCTGGGCACGTCGCGCCGGAAGCGGCAAAAAAAGGTCCCATTGCGGCGCTGAAGAACGGCGACGTCGTTGTTTTCGACATAGCGGCCCGCACGTTGAGCGTGGAACTGACCCAGAAAGAAATCAAGGCTCGGCTCCGCACATGGAAGCCGCCCGTGCCACGCTATACGATGGGCGTCATGGGCAAATACGCCAGGCATGTGTCGTCTGCCTCAGAAGGCGCCATTACGACGTAACGTCGTGTGGTGAGGCGTCGGCCTGACTCGGCGCTTCTCCCTCGTATCGTCATGCCCGCTGTTCTCGCCATTCCCGCGAATGCGGGAATCCATCGTTCTTGTGAATCTGGTTCCCCGCTTTCGCGGGGATGACGAAGGGAAAATACCCAGGGATGACGGGGGACTCGGAGACCAACCTGACTTTCGCGGAAGCCCATGACGGCGTCGTGCGCGTCCACAGCACACTCGGCAAAGGGACGCTCTTCACCGTGACGCTGCCGCCCTACACCGCCCCGTCCGTTCCCTAACGGAGATCGTGATTCTTCATCGCGCTGCCGGTGCGCACACCACATGGTTACAAGGTCGTCAGACCCATTCATTTCCTTGACAGCAATTATACGCTGATCTATCCATGTTCACGAGGGACGGCATCGGTCTGCGATACAGTTCGCAGGGGCCTAGATAGTGGCACAGGAGGGACGCGAGATGCGCAAGGTGCAGGCGGCGGTGATCCTGTCGGTGTTGGTGGCGTTGGTTGGGGCGTGATGAGCGCGGCGCTGCAACCCCCTCCGCGCGACTTTACCTGCGGTGAGACGATGCGCGACCTGCCGGACGGGCAGTTGTTCTGGATCATCAAGAACGGTTCGCCGGGAACAGGAATGCCGGCGTTTGCCGGGATGTCGGATGAGCAGGCCTGGCAGATCATTCAGCGCATTCGCACGTTGGCGCGATAACCCCGGATGCGTTACTGACCCGACACGCACTGTCCTCTCAGCCCTATCACAGACACCGATACAGGAAGATTCTCCATTCCCTCGCCCCACCGAGGGAGGGTCAGGGTGAGAAAGAGCCGGTCTCCCGTGCTATACTTACAAATACGCTATAGCAGACTGACTGGTTGGGTGTACGCAGTCAGACGTTGCGACAGGGAGAGGCTGAACAAGCCATCAACAGAACAAGCAAGAAGGTCAACCTTGATTGATTCTGTTTCTTGCGCGTGTGTCAGATCGGACATCTCAGCGCGATCGGTATGTTGGCGGCGTGGAGTAGCATGTCTCACAGATGAAAACATCGTCTCCGCAGAAAGAGAGTTGTCGCACTTGTGGGTTGCGTACCCATGCTGTGTTGTGCGACGTGGCCGATGAGGACCTCGCTGGATTCGAGGCGATCAAACGGGTGCTCCAGTATGAACCTCGCCAGGTGGTGTTCTATGAGGGCCATGCTTGTCTGGGGCTGTATCTTTTGTGTGCTGGGAAAGTGACTCTCACGAGGTCTTCGGTTCGTGGGCATCGGCACATCCTGCCTGTGCTGGGCCCTGGCGAGGTGATTGAAAAACACGCCTTCCAGGAACGGGCGGTTCACGGAGCTACCTGTGAGACCGTGGAGTCGTCGCAGATTGCGGTCATTGAACGGGCGCCGTATCTGGCCCTTCTGGAGCGTCGGCCAGACTTGGCGCTCAAGGTGATCCAACTCGTGAGCCGCGAGATCGGGAGGCATCTGGATCACCTCGACGAATTCACCTTTAAGACGGCGAGAGAGCGGCTCGCCGGGGTGCTGATTGATCTGGGCCGTCGGTTCGGAAAACAGGCCGGTGGCGTGGTGCAGGTGGGCGTCGAACTCAAGCGTGAAGAAGTGGCCGAGATGGCCGGCGTGACCGTCGAGACAGTCATCCGCCTGTTGGGGACGTTTCGCAAAGAAGGACTGGTGACCCTTGACGGACGCACCATCACGCTCCGCAACCCCAACCGCCTCTCCCGCATTGCCAAGCTGTAAACACCATCCGTTTTTCCGTAGGTCTTCCGCCCCATCTCTCTTATTGACATCAATCATACTCCGGCCTATCTGCGCGCACGGCGGATGCAACAGGTCTGCCGTACAGTGCGCGGCAGGACAGATGCCGACAGCCGTAGGGCGTCGTGCATCGCGGCGTTGGGTTGAGGCTGCGTACACGAAGGAGGAACACATGACGAGCATGACGCAGAATGAGTCGGTGACCGTGGAACGGCTGGAGGAATTGATCCGGCATGAAGCCGATGCATTTGTTCGGCTGCGGCCTGAGTGGAGTCTGACTACCGGTCCCAAAGACATTGAATTGATCGCCCATGCGTTGCGGGTGGTGCTGCATCTGGGGCCGGATACGGTGGACGCCCATGAGGAGGACTTTCTGGCGCTGGCCGACATCCAGCGGCCTGACGGTGGGTGGAGCAATGTAGAGGATCTTGTGGAGTATCCCAAGGGCCGCGTCTGGGCGTCTGCGTTTGCGGCACTCATGTTGATCCGTGGCAAGGAATTTCTGCGCGACCGTCGCCTGTCCCATGCCGTCAAGCGAGCGATTGACTATTTCCTGGCGGCGCAGGAGAGCGACGGGCGATGGATTGATCCCCCGACCTGGACCGACCTCGACGCCACGAGCCACCCTGTGAGTTTTTTCAACGTGGTGCGTGCCTTGGGTGAGACCTACCGCATGGAAGAGGTCAACCGGGCCTGGACGCAGGGGTTGCAGTTTGTGCTCGACCACCAGGCGGAGGACGGGGGTTGGTATGCGGCGGAGTTCGTCTCGCCGAGTGAGGTCGTGGCCTCCGGCAGCCCCATCGAGATGACTGCGCATCTGGCACAGGATGCGCTGGTGGCAGACCTCGTGCTGGAGAATCGTCGGAACGTCCGTGACGCCTGTACGCGCGCCGTCACGCGGCTGGTGGCCTGGCAGGGGCTGGATGGCTCTTGGGATCGCGGCAACACCGATCACACCATGGACAGCGTCCGCTCCTTGATGGTGGTATCAAAGATTCTGGACGACGACTCGGCGAGCCTGACAATCAAACGGGCGATGACGTGGATCGTGGCGGTGAAAAATGATGTCGGTTGGGGCAATTTCCCAGGAGACCAGACCAACGTGGAGCGGCTTTGCGACGGTCTGGACACGCTACTGAAATATCGGGCCTATCTCGCGGCGAACGCGACGACACTCATCAGCCTGTGGGGCTATCGCCTGTCGCTGGCGAGGACTCTTCGGTCGTTTCGCGAGGCACGCGCATGTCGGCGGTAACGCAGGCGAGACCTTCTCATCCATCGGCCCATCCAGCCGTCGGACGCCCCTCTGCGGTGGATTTCCATCAGGCGCCTTTCCTGGTCATCTGGGAGACGACTCGTTCCTGCGGCCTAGCCTGCAAGCATTGCCGCGCCGATGCCATGTTGCGCCGCGATCCCCTGGAACTGAGCACGGAGGAAGGGAAATCGTTATTGGATCAGGTCAGCGCGATGGGGACGCCGATTTGCATTTTGTCCGGAGGCGATCCCCTCAACCGCCAGGATTTGGAGGTCCTGATTAGCCATGGCAAACGTCGCGGGCTGCGAATCGGGACCATCCCTGCGGCAACGGAGAATCTGACGCACGACCGGGTGCATCGCCTCAAAGAGGCGGGACTCGATCAAATCGCCTTCAGCCTGGATGCGCCGACCGCCGCACTCCATGACGCCTTTCGAGGCGTGAATGGGGCGTTCGCCAAGACGATGGACGGCATTGCCTCTGCCCACGAAGTCGGTCTTCCGGTGCAGATCAATACCTGCTTTGCAGCCTGGAACGTCGCGTATCTCGATCAGATGATCGCCTTAGTGCAATCACTCCGGGTGGTGTTCTGGGAGGTCTTTTTTCTCATTCCGATCGGCCGTGGCCGGGACATTCAGGGACTCTCCGCCGCGCACTGCCACACGATATTTGAACCACTGTATCGTCTGGGCCGAGACGCGCCCTTCATCGTCAAACTGACTGAAGCCCAGCATTATCGGCATTTTGTGCGTGAACGAGAGTCGTCCACGCCGGAGGCCGACAGCCTGCGCGATACGGCCACGTCCCCGCATCTCCCGGTGCGTTATGGCGGGATTAACGATGGCCTGGAGCGGTTGCCGCAGGCGGTGAATGCGGGCAAAGGGCTGGTCTTTGTGGACCATGTCGGCAACATCGCTCCCTCGGGGTTTTTGCCGATTTCGGTTGAGAATATCCGTCATTGTCGGCTCGCCGACACGTACCAGAAGTCCGGTGTATTTCGATCACTGCGCAATCCGAAGCTGTTGCAGGGCGCCTGCGGGACATGCGCCTTGTCGTCCTTGTGCGGCGGCTCGCGCGCCAGGGCCTATGCCACCACCGGCAACTATCTGGCAGAGGATCCGTTCTGTGCCCGTGTCGTTGCGGCGCCGGCTCCGCGCACCATCCGTCCCATTTCGTTGATAGGCAGCAGTCAGGTGAACACTAAGGAGGTTGTATGAGTGAGGGGAATCGTGTGAGTGACGTGGCGGTGACAGCGCCGCGCGCGGCTGTCGTGCAAGCAGGGACGAGCATTGAGCAACGCCCGATTGCATGGGAGAACGTGGCGCTGTTTTCGGTGATTGCGGCGCTGACTGTGGTGGCGGTGCCGCTCTTTGGTCTGTGGTATGGCTATACGGCCCTTGACTGGGCGCTCTTTGCGTTCTTCTACGTGGTGAGCGGGCTGGGCATCACGGTGGGATACCACCGGCTCTTTTCCCATCGAGCGTTTGTGGCGCATCCGGTCGTCAAAGTGGCGCTCCTGATCGCGGGCGGCTGGGCGACGGAAAACTCCGCCCTCAAATGGTGCGCCGACCACGCGCGGCACCATGCCAAAGTGGACACAGACGAAGACCCCTACAATGCCCGTCGCGGGTTTTGGCATAGTCATGTTGGCTGGATTTTCAGACGGGACCCTCATCGCACGGAAAAATGGTTTGTCCCGTTTCGCAAAGATCCATTTTTCATGTGGCAGGATCGCTGGTATCCGGTGATTGCCGCATCCGGCGTCGCCATTCCGTTTGTGATTGGATGGTGGCAGGGCGGGTTGATCGGAGGCATCGGATGTTTTCTGCTGGCAGGCGTGGCGAGGGTCTTTGTGCTCCTCAACTCGACCTTTTGCATCAACTCGCTGTGTCATATTTGGGGCACACAACCCTACAGTCAAAGCAATACCAGCCGCGACAGCATATGGGTGTCGTTGGTGACGTTGGGCGAGGGTTATCACAACTATCACCATACCTATGCACGGGACTATCGCAACGGGCCACACTGGTACAATTTTGACCCGTCCAAGTGGCTGATCTACAGCCTGTCCCTGCTGGGGCTGGCGAAGAACCTGGTTCGTGTGCAGGCGTCCGATCCTCGTGCCGCTCAGCCATGACCCCTCAGATTGCGATTACGACCGTCGCGACCACGGATGTCTTGATCGTCGGGGCAGGGATCGGCGGGCTGACCCTGGCTCTTGTGCTGGGACAGCAGGGCTACCGCGTGACCATTCTGGACGAACGGATCGTCTGTCCCCCTCAGTACCGGCCGGAGTTGCTCCAACCGGCCGGCCTTGAGGTACTGAATGAACTGGGCGTACTGGACAAGCTGTTGCCCCTGGGAGCGGTGCGGTGCGAGGTGTTTGATTTTCTCTCCACGAACGGTTCCCGTCTGTGCCTGGTGGATTATCGTCGTCTGGAAAGCCGGTTTCCCTATACGCTGATTGCCTTGCCCCACCTGACCCAGGCGGCTCTGCTGGAGGCACTGTTGAGATGTCCGACGGTGCAGGTTCGACGGGGCTGTGCGCTGTCCTGGCTGGCGCGTTCCCATGCCGGTCTGTCACATGCCACGTTTTGGGAGCGCGGAGAGTTCACACGCCTGTCGGCCAGGGTTGTGATTGGGGCGGATGGTCGGCAGTCACGGGTTCGCAAGGCTGCAGGTATTCGGGTGACTCGGACGTCGTACCGGGACGCGTTTGTCACTCTGATGGCGCGGCGCCCTGTCGGTTTTGACGATACGGTCAGGTATTACGTGGGCCGGCGGCAGATTCTCGGCATGTTTCCGGCTGCGCCCGACGAACTGTGTCTGCTGTACATGGTGCCTGCAGAGGGGTTCAACGCCCTCAAAGCCCGCGGCCTGTCCGCGCTCAAGGCGGAAATTTCTGCGCTCGATGCGGACGCGGCGAATGTCGTATCCGAGGTGACGGAGTGGGAGCGGGTGTCCTATATGGACTGCCGAACCATACAGGCGGCCTCCTGGGTGGCGGACGGTGTGGCGCTCATGGGTGACGCCGCCCATACGTGCCATCCCCATGTCGCGCAGGGCGGCACGCAAGCCATGCTCGATGCGCTGGCTCTCGCGCCGGTGTTGAGGCAATGCCTGGTGGACGGGGACTGTTCGGCGGCGCGGCTGTTGGCCTATGAAGCCTCTCGCCGTCCGGCGGTGGAGCGGCTGCAACGGATTGCGCACGAATATGCTCGTATCTGGAATACCGGCAATCCGCTGCTCGCCTGGCTGCGGGATCGTATGTTCAGCGAAATCGGCCGGAGGCCCCGGCTGCTGGCCAAGGTGATGGAGACCGAGGCGGGGCTGCACGCATCGCCGCTGACCGTCTCTGAACGGCTCCAGGCGATGGGCGTGTTTTCGTGATCCTCGGCGTGGCCGCCCACGGTCCTCCGTCCCGTCTCTGGACGCAGGACCTGCTGGCTGCGTGCGAGGCCGGCGAGCCACTGGATCTGGTGGATGTCGCATGTCTCGCGCAGCAGGAGAGTCCCGATGTCCGCGAGAGTCTGATGCTGGCCGCCGGGCGTCTGAAGGTGCGCCATTTCGGGACGCGCATCACGCTCTTTGCGCCGCTCTATCTCTCCAACGAGTGCGTCAACAACTGTCTCTATTGTGGTTTTCGCCGCGACAACCGGTCGCTGCCCAGAAGGACGCTGACGGCGCCGGAGGCGGTGCTGGAGGCTCAGGCCCTCGCCGATCGGGGATTGCGGCGGATTGTGTTGGTCACGGCGGAACATCCCGCGCATGTCTCCGTCAAATACCTGTGCCTGGTCGTGGAGGCGATTCTCCGGGAGACCCGCATTCGTGAGGTCGGCGTCAATGCCGCGCCGATGACGACGGAGGAGTTTCGCGCGTTGCGGGCCTCCGGCGCCACGACCGTCCATTGTTTTCAGGAAACCTATGATCCGCAGGCCTACGGGCTGGTCCATCCGTCTGGAAAGAAGCGGGACTATCGGTGGCGTGTAGGCGCGCTGGACCGCGCCGGTGTGGCCGGCTTCCAGCAGGTTGGCCTGGGCGTCTTATTGGGATTGCGGGATCTGTGTGGCGAGGTGACGACGGTGATCGCCCATGCCCGACAACTCCTGTCTCACCATGGACACCTTCGTGTGACCCTGTCGCTGCCGCGATTCAGGCCGGCGGCGGGTGCGACGATGGCTGTGCCGCCTGTTCCGGTCACGGATTCGCAGTTCTTGCAGGCCGTGGCCCTCTGCCGCCTGGCCCTGCCGACGGCCGAGATTGCGATCTCGACGCGTGAACGCAAGGGGTTCCGCGAGACGCTGATGCAATGCGGCGCCTCAATGATGAGCGCGGGGTCTGTGACCTGGCCGGGAGGGTATGCCGTCGGTTCGGTCGCGCCGACGGCGGGACAGTTTGCCATTGAGGACACGCGATCGCTGGAAGAGGTCTGCCGCGCGCTCAGTGCCTGTGGATTGGTTCCGGCTCTGTAGGCTGGACGTGCAATTAGGACCGGAGGATGGATGAAGGTAGTTGCAGCTTACAAATGCGGATTCCCTGTGGCGCCAATGCCGGCGCTGACGCTCGTTCTTGTGACACTCTTTGGAGCGCTGGCGGCGCAGGCTCAGGTCACGCCCGATATCCTGCTGGAGCAGCAGCGCAAGGCGGAAGAGCAGGAGCAGCGCCAGGAGCAGATCACCCAGCCGCCGGCCCCGTCTCCGATCACGCCGCCTGCCCCGCCCCAGCGTCCCAGTGACGGGGCGGCTACTGCGCTGGTCAAGACCATCACGATTACGGGCAATACCGTCATTCCCGCGTCCGAATTGGAGGCCCTGGTTGCGTCGGCGATTGGGCGCACCCTGACCTTTGCGCAACTGACCGACGTGGCCGATCTGATCTCTAAGCAATACACCAGCAAGGGCTATATTCTGGCCCGCGCCTACCTGCCGCCCCAGGAAATCTCAAGTGGAGTCGTCGAGATCGCCGTTCTGGAAGGCCAGGTGAACGCGATCCATCTTTCCGGTAATGTGCGGTACGCGCCGTCTACGATCATGCGTACCTTGAGGCCGGTTCAAACGCGAGGCGTCCTCCACGAAAGAACATTGGAAACCGCGCTGAACGAGTTGAACAGTTATCCCGGGCTCACGGTTCGGGCCAACATCAAGCCCGGCGCATCGCAGGGCGTAGCCGATCTTTATCTCACCGCCAAGGAGCGGGTGCCCTACACGTTTGGGGTGGACGTGAACAACTACGGATCCCGATTCACCGGACCCTGGCTGTATGGCGGCACTGTGGGCATCGGGAACCTGACTGGGCTAGGCGACAACCTGACCGTTCGCTATACGGAATCCGACGACAACCTCTTTCTCGTAAACCTTGGGTATCTGATTCCCGTCACCAGCTTCGGCACGAAAGTGCAGGTCAACTGGTTTCATTCGGAAAACATCATCGGCGGAGAGCCGGCGTTCTCGCTCCCGCGCCCCGTGGGCCGCGCCGATATCGGTTCCGTGGACATTCTCCAGACAATTACAAAGACCGCCGGGGCGAGCCTGGTAGTATCGGGAGGCTTTGACGTCAAGACCTTTCGAAATATTTTTACCATTGCAAACGCTGCTGGGAATCTCCAAACCAAGGATGAGTTGCGCGTCTTTCGATTGGGGATGCGCGGGGAGTTCCGTGACTCCTTTCTAGGGCGGACTTACGGCGGCATGGTCTGGCATCATGGCGTGGATTTCTGGGGCGCCACGGAACAGGACGCAGCGAAGACTAGCTTTGCGTCCGGCAGTCCCGGCTCGTTCGACAAAGTCACAGTGGACTTGACACGGTATCAGTTACTCCGCTTGCCGTTCCTCCAGGACGTCCCCGTCCTTCCGAGTGTGTTGAACGATAGTTACGTGATATTACGCGCTGGAGGACAATTGGCAAGCGATCGCTTGCTGTCACCGGAGCGCTTCTCCATCGGCGGCTACTATACGGTGCGGGGCTATCCGGTCGCAGAACGTATTGGGGACAACGGGTATACGGCGTCTGCCGAAGTGGTCGTGCCGATTCCGTCGGCGTCGCCGATCCCATTCGGAAACCGTTCTTGGAAGCAGACGGTGCAGATTGCTGCGTTCCTTGATCACGGCAGGACGTTTGCAACCAACTTGGCGGTGGCGCAAGGGGGATTTGGCGCTCTCACAGGCGCGGGCGCAGGGCTACGGTTAAATCTTCCGTTCGGAGTCTTCGAGCCAGTTGAGCGTGGCGCGCTGACGGTGAAGATTGATTGGGCCACGGCCATTGGGCGGCCCAGGCCCAGCAGCCGTGACCAGGGCCTCAGCCTGAACGGTGTCTACGGCGATGGCGCGGCGGGGACGTTGTATGTCAGCGCCTCGGTGCGGTTCTAGCAGGATGGTGAAAAAACAGGAGGGGCAGACACATCGGTCTACCCCTACGGGGAAAATGTGTGAATCCGGTTGCGTAGAGGCGGACAGCCGTCCGCCTCTGACAATTAAGGAGGGCCTTGCCATGAGTGGGCGTCAAGCAAAAGCACAACGAGACCGGGCTTCCCACCATTCCCATCTCCCCTGGCAGGAGCGGGCACCCCACAACTCCCCTCTCCCCTGGAGGGAGAGGGCCAGGGTGAGGGGGTCCGTCGTCGCTGCCGTGGGCCTCGTGAGCAGTATGTTGGCGCCGATCAGCGCCTTTGCCCTGCCGGAAAACGGCGTGGTCACAGCGGGAACCGGTACGATCAGTACGCCGATGGCCACGACGATGCGGATAGACCAGGCGACCGACCAGATGGCGGTAGACTGGACGCGCTTCAACATCGCAAACAACGAGGCCGTTCACTTCCAGCAGCCCAGCGCGGCGTCCGTTGCATTGAACCGGGTGTTGGCCAACGAGGCGAGCGGAATCTTTGGCACACTCACGGCTACCGGGCAGGTCATCATCTCAAATACGAGCGGTATTCTGTTTGGACCGAACTCGCGTGTGGATGTCGGCGCTCTGACCGCCACGACCTTGAATATTACGAATGAGGATTTTCTCAACGGCGCCTCTCGCTTCGTCCAGCAATCTGGTTCGTCCAACGCCGCCGTCATCAATCAGGGATTCATCACGGTGGCGCAGGGCGGGTACGTGGCATTGCTGGGCGCTGCCGTTCGGAACGAGGGGATCATTCAGGCCAATCTTGGCACGGTGGCCCTTGGCGCCGGCTCGGCCGTCACGCTGGACATGCGCGGCGACGATCTGATCGGCTTCGTGGTCTCGGACGCCGTCTCCGGCAGCGTGACGGGACCGAACGGCCAGTCGCTGGCCTCCTATGTCTCCAACACCGGCACCCTTCAGGCGGACGGCGGCCTGGTTGCCCTTCAAGCCAACACGCTTGCCGACATTGTCACGACGGCAATTAATCTTGAGGGTGTGCTCCGTGCCAACACACTGGAGCAACACAATGGACGAATCATCCTCGCAGGCGGCCCAGCGGGCCTCGTCACCGTCTCCGGTACAGTGGGCGCCTCCGGCCATCATGTTCCCTCTCTCCTTGAGGGAGAGGGCCAGGGTGAGGGGGGACTTCAGGGCGGCAACATTACCATCACAGGTCAATATGTGGACCTGTTCGGCGCGGCTCTTAATGCCTCCGGCGACGCGGGCGGCGGCACGGTGCTGGTCGGCGGCGACTTCCAGGAGGAAAATGCAAGTGTGCAGAATGCTTCCCGGACCTACGTCAGCGCGGACTCCACCATCACAGCCGATGCTGTCACCAGCGGCAACGGCGGCAAGGTGATCGTCTGGGCCGACGAGTGGACGAAGTTCTCCGGCTCGATCACGGCCCGAGGCGGCGCCCAGAACGGAGACGGCGGGTTCGTCGAGGTGTCCGGCAAGGAGAATCTGGCCTTCACCGGGACTGTGAATGTCGGCGCGCCGAACGGTGTGGCCGGCACGATCCTTCTCGATTCCGACAATATCACGATCGTCGATGCCGGAGGCGCTGACGACGGGGAGGTGACTCCGGGCGTTGACGAGGAAATTCTTTTCGATGACGGCGGGGCTGTCGATTTCACGATCAACGATGAGGCGTTGGAGGCGCTGACGGGCAACGTCACGCTCCAAGCGAATCAGGACATCACTGTCGACTTTGGACTGTCCGGCGGGCTCAACTTCGTGCATGTGGGGGCCGGAGAGTCCGTGACATTCGAGGCCGGGGGTAACATCACGGTCGGCTCGGCCCTCTCGACAAACGGCGGCGCCATCACGCTCAGCAGCACCGGCTCGATTGCGGTGGAGGACGACATCGACAGCAGTACCAACGGCGCGACGACGACGCTGGCGGCCGGGGAAGAAATCTCCCAGAGCGGAGGCACGATCTTCGCGGGCGACTTGATCCTGGAGGCGGTGAACGGGATCGGCGCGCGCGGTGAGTTCCTCCGGACATCGGTGACCAATCTGCAGGCGACCAACACGAACAACGGCGTGGAGATCGCCAATACGGGCGATGTGACCTTGACCAATCTCGGCGCCGGCTATGCCATTCAGAACACGAACGGCGCGGTGCTTGTGAATTCGACCGGGAGCATTACCGTTGATAGCACCGTCACGGCGGGCAAGCGGTTCAGCTTGCGCGCCGACACCGACGTGTTCATCAATGCGGACCTCAGCGGGACCGGGCTTGGGGGCAACCGCACTTCTGAGTTGGTTGCGGATGCCCAGGGGAACGGCGCTGGCGAGGTCGTCCAGAACGCGACTTCTCAGATCGCGGTGACCGACGGCGGTGACTTAGACATCGGCATCGTGTGCGCGCCGGGCGGCGGCTGCGGGTCGGGTGGGGGCGGCGACACGCAGAACATCGTGTTGGGCACGGTGGACGCCGGGACCGGCACGGTGAAGATTCGCACGGAGGACGGCGGCGTGCAGGACGCCAACGGAGCGGGCACGCTCAACGTCACGGCGGCGGAGTTGGTGATCCGCTCGGAGCAGGGGGTGGACCTGGACACGCAGGTGGATCGCATTGACGCCTTCAACGGCAGGTACTCCGGGGCGGGCGATATCGCGATCCGCAACACGGGCGATCTGACGGTGGCCTGTATCTCTATGTGCCGCGGCGCCCTAAACGAAGGTGGCGCGATTACGCTCAGCAGCACCGGCTCGATTGCGGCGGAGGACATCGGCAGCCGGAACAACGGCGCGACGACGATGCTGACGGCTGGGGATGAAATCGTCCAGAGCGGCGGCACGATCTTCGCCGCGGGCGACTTGATCCTGAACGCCGGCGCCGTCGGCAGCGGAACGGTTTCCGGTGAGGACGTCGTCCCACTGGAACTGGGGAGGATCGGCGGCGAGCTTTCCGGCGACGCAGGGGGCCTGTTCAACGTCCGGTCCACAGGCGCGCTCACCATCGGGTTCATTGATGCAGGGGGAGAGGTTGTAATCGCTTCGACAGGCGGCGCGATTAACGCGGGAGTTCCGACCGGTCCCGACGACACCAACATTGTCGCGCCGCGAATCACCTTCTTTGCGAACCAGATCGCAGCCGCCGGCCAAGAACTCGTGATCAACGTTGGATCGCGCAACATTAATTTGGTCCAAGCAGGGACCGCTGCCGAGACACTGAGTGTATCGGAGACTTGCGCGCCGGGCGGCACTCCGGCCTGTTTTATCACGCTTTTCGCTCCGTCAAGTGCGCCGTTAAGCGCGGAACTTCTGGAAGACATTGGAGCGATTACATCCGGCAACGTGCCTGGCGGGGAATTGTTGCCCACCCAGACGGGGCCTTCTGTTGAGATTCTGTCAAGCGGCACTCTGCCGCCGGATATCTTCCAGGACACCACCGGATCAGACACCTTCATCATAGGCGGGCCCAGTGGTGGCGGCGGATTCTGGGGACCGCGTACCGACCCGAACAGCATCAGATTCGGCAAATAGGCCTGGCAGACGACAGGAAACAAAAGGAGTGCGCATGTATACGACGATCTGTGTGCCTGTAGACAACTCGGATCACGCGAACGCCGCCGTAGACCTGGGCGTGATGGTGGCGCAGCGGGTGGGGGCCAGGGTGATCGGAAGCCACGTCTATGCGGCCTGTCTGCATGAACGACGGTTCAAGCAGATGGAGGCAGGACTCCCCGAAGAGTATCAGGAGGAGGCCGTGCTGGAGCGTCAACGGAAGACGCATGACTCGCTGATTGTCCGGGGGCTGCAACTCATCACGGAGGCGTATCTCGATCAGGTTGAGCGCGTGTGTGCTGGCGCGAACCTTCCGTTTGAGCGGCGCGCGTTGGAGGGCAAGAACTATCAGGCGCTGGTCGAGGATATCGCCGCGCATCAGTACGATCTCGTTGTGATGGGCGCTTGTGGGCTGGGAGCTGTGGGGGAGCGTCTCGGCAGTGTCTGCGAGCGCGTTGTCCGGCGGGTGAGGTCGTCGGACGTTCTTGTGACCAAGCATCGGCAGCCGATGAACGGCGGCTCCATCATGGTCGCGCTGGACGGCAGCCCCCACGCCTTCGGGGGACTCAGGACGGCACTGGCTCTGGGTCAGGCGTTCGGCATTCCAGTGGAGGTGCTGGCGGCCTTCGATCCGTATTTTCACTATGCGGCTTTTCACAGTATCGGGACGGTCCTCTCCGAGAAAGCCGGAAAGGTGTTCCGGTTCAAGGAGCAGGAGAAGCTCCACGAAGAGATCATTGACAGCGGCCTTGCGAAGATCTACCAGGCCCATCTCGACATCGCGCGCGATATGGCTCAGGCGGTCGGCGTGGACGTTACGCTGACGCTGTTGGATGGCAAGCCCGCGCAGAAGTTGTTGCAACGGGTCACGCAGAATCGCCCGTGGCTGCTGGTCGTGGGCCGCGTTGGGATTCATGGAGACGACGAGTTGGATATCGGGAGCACCACGGAACGACTCCTGCGGGACGCGCCGTGTCATGTGTTGATCTCGAACCAGACGTACCAGCCTCCGCTCCAGGTCGTTGCGCGGCACCAGGTTGTCTGGTCTCAGGATGCCGCCGAGCGGATGGCGCGGACGGGGATGCCGAGTTGCGCGAAGGTCGGCATCGCGCAGTACGCGATCAAACAGGGGCATTCCGTCATTACGACGGCGGTGATGGATGAGGCGATGGCGCGTCTGATGCCGGGCCGCCATGGATGAGGCAGGGGATGAGGTACGTCTACGGCCCTGTGCGTTCACGAAGATTGGGGTGGTCGCTGGGGATTGATCCAGTCCCGTTCAAGACCTGTAATCTGAACTGTGTCTACTGCCAGCTTGGTCCGACTGCAGCCGGCACTGTGAGGGAGGTCGTCTATCCACCGCTCGCGGAGGTGATCGAGGAGGTCAAGGAAGCGTTGGCCTCGGCGCAGGACCTCGACTATGTGACCATTTCGGGATCCGGCGAGCCGATGCTGTATGGAGACCTTGCCGCGCTCATCAGAGCCATCAAAAGCATGACGGAGGCGCCCGTGGCCGTCGTCACCAATGGGACGTTGCTGACGTCTCAGCCCGCGCGGGAATCATTGTATCAGGCTCATGTCGTGCTGCCGTCCCTGGACGCAGCCGAGAATCGGACGTTCAACAAGATCGTGCGTCCTCCCGGCGGGTTGTGCGTCGCGCAGGTCATTGCCGGGCTGGCCACGTTTCGCCGCCATTTTGCCGGGCAGATATGGTTGGAAGTGATGCTGGTTCAAGAGCTGAACGACAGCCCGGAGCAACTGGCCTATCTCAAGGACGCGATTGCGCTCATCCTGCCAGACCGCATCCATCTCAACACCGTCGTCAGGCCGCCGGCAGTGGCAGTGATACGGCCCGTCTCTTCGGCGCGGCTGGCTGAGATCGCCGCGTATTTAGGATCCGATTGTGCCGTGATCGCCGACCATCCGAACGCCGCGCCCGGGCCGTCTGTCGAGGCCATGGCTGAGCGGCTCGTCGAGATCGTCACGCGCCACCCCGCGACCTGTGATGAACTGGCCGAGACGCTGGGGGCCGCGCCATCCCTGACGGCAGCGCGCGTCGCGGAACTGACGGCACAAGGCCGGCTCACAGCACACGTCCATCACGGTCAATGCTACTACAAGGCGACGCACATCCCATCATGCAGAGAAGGGCACAACGCGCCTGTTCTGATGCGGGAGAATTTCCATTCATGCGAATGAGGAGTGCGGCGATGATGTGCATGCTACTGATGAGAGGGCGTTGCGTATACCGGCTGGCGAACCCAGCCGTTTCGATGGAGTGCGCGAGCAAGCGTGGCTGCCGAACGATTCAACCCTGCGGCAATCGCCGCCGGTCTGATTCCCCTCTCCAGTTGCGTGTGGATCATGGTTCGCTCTTCAATACTCAACTGCCGGTAGGTTTTTCCCATGCAACAGTATCTCCCGTAAATGTTGCACTTGGTATTTGATCGCGCCCCGTGAATCAATGTGGTCACTCTGAATGAACAGGGCACATGGTGACAAGGTCGAGGCATCGTACGCAGAGAGTGTGTAGCGCCGCGCCAGTTGACGGGTCAATTCATGCGCAGGAAGGTGCCCTGCTAGGCGATCCGACAGGGAATCGGCGTGGCGGTTCCGTCCGCGATGCGAAAGGCGTTGACCACCGGGTGCGTGGGATTTTCAAGCGACAGGATGACGTGGGCGAGGTCGGGATACATGGCCAGCGCGGTGATGTCGGTGGGTGAGGGACGGGCAGGCGAAATCGGGTGCGAGTGATAGCTGGCCAGCATTGCCGTCCCCTTGGCCCGCATGTCTTTTTGCGCGGCGAACATATCCTTCGCATCCATCCAGAAGGCGATATCCGCCTGTTCGTCTGGTGACAGTCGCGCCAGACTGGCGACCTTGGCGGGATCAAACAACTCGGCCACGCCCGCTCCTTGATTCGCCACGATGTTGGTGATGCGGTACTGGTGCGTGACCACCCCCTCTGTGCCGGCCAGCAGCCCGCAGCACTCGTGCGGGGCCAACGCCCTCGCGTGGGCGATCATGTCGTCGAGGATCTGTTGTGGGATCGTCAGTGCGAGCACGAGTCAGAGTGAGCAGGAGACGGCGTAATCGCCTGAGAGATCGGTGATTGTCGGATGGGTCCCGCAGAGCGGACAGGTGGGGTCTTTAGGAATGCGTGTCTTGCGGAAGGTCATGTCCAGCGCGTCGTAGAGCAGCATGGAGCCGGCAAGGGACTGGCCGAATCCAACGATTTCCTTGATGGCCTCCGCAGCCTGAAGCACACCGATGGTTCCCGCAAGCACACCCAGGACGCCGGCTTCCTGGCAATTCGGGACGAGGCCGGCCGGAGGCGGTTCCGCATAGAGGCACCGGTAGCAGGGAAACCCGTCGCGTGGTTTGAGGACGGCGAGTTGGCCTTCAAACCGGAAGATGCTGCCAGAAACGAGTGTGGCGCCGGCGAAGAAGCAGGCGTCGTTCACCAGATAGCGGGTGGCGAAATTGTCCGATCCGTCCAGGACAACATCGTAGTCGCCGATGATGCCCAGAATATTCTCGGCGTGGATGGTCGTCTGGTAGGTCGTGATCGTGACATCCGGATTCAGCGCGGCAAGCGTCGCTTTGCCTGAGTCCACCTTGGGTCTGCCGATGCCGGCGGTCGTATGGAGGATTTGGCGCTGGAGGTTGGACAGGTCCACCACGTCGCCGTCCACCAGCCCAATCGTGCCGACTCCCGCTGCGGCGAGATAGAACGCCGCTGGAGAACCAAGTCCGCCTGCGCCAATGATGAGCACCCTGGCCTGGGCCATCTTCTGTTGGCCCTTGCCTCCGACATCGGCCAGGAGAATGTGCCGACTGTAGCGCTCAATCTGTTGCTCGGTGAAGTCCATGGTGGCAGGTGCTCACTCCACCACGTTTAATTCGATGGGGTCTACGATGACGCCTTTCGTGCGGATGCCGTCAATGGCCCGTTCGATGTCGGTGGAGTCGCCGGCAAACTCCACGTCCATCCAGCCGGTCTTCTCGCGGACATCCGCGCGCCGGATGTTCGTATCCACGGTCGGAAAGGCTCGGTTGATCTGACAGAGGACCGGTTCCGTGATCTTGTCCTCTGGGAAACGCAGATGGAAACGCAGCTGTGCCATTACCTGTGCCTTTCATCTGGATGATCCCCGCCAGCAATGGCCGGGACAATGGAAACCTCATCGCCCTCGCGCAGCGGCGTGTCCTTCCCTTGGAGGAAGCGGATGTCTTCCTCGTTGAGATAAATGTTCACGAATCGCCTGATCTCGCCCTGCTCGTCACAGACCCGATCTTTGAGGCCAGGAAACTGCCCGTTGAGCGAGTCAATCATGGTCTGAATGGTTGACGCCGCCGTCTCCACATCGCTTTTGCCACCAGTTAATATCCGTAAGGGAGTTGGAATACGCACTTTCACCATGGAACCATTACCTTTCCTCTGTGCCGAGATGGAAGAGCTGTTGAAACGCAGCCAGGCTGGGGGGGATGCGCGTGGGCTTGCCGACGGCATGCATCACCGCTTCCTGTGTTTTGAGGCCGTTGCCCGTGATCAGGGCGACCGTGGTTTGGTGCCGCTTGATGATCCCCTGCTTTGCCAACTTCTTGAGGACGCCGATCGTCACGCCACCCGCCGTCTCGGCAAAGATGCCTTCGGTCTGTGCCAGGAGCGTGATGCCCTCGACGATTTCCTCATCGGTGACGGTGTCCATCGCCCCGCCGCTCGCGGCGGCGGCCTTGAGCGCGTAATAGCCGTCGGCAGGATTGCCGATGGCCAGCGACTTGGCAATGGTGTGGGGCTTGACCGGCTTGAAAAAATCACGCCCCTGTTTGTGCGCGGTGGCGATGGGCGAGCAACCCTCAGCTTGTGCGCCATGGACTTTGGTGGTCAGGCTATCCAGCAGGCCCAGCGTATGAAATTCGTTCAGCCCCTTCCAGATTTTGGTGAGGAGGGAGCCGGAGGCCATCGGAATCACAATATGGTCGGGCGCTGTCCAGCCCAGTTGTTCCACGACCTCGTAGGCCAGCGTCTTGGAGCCTTCGGCATAATAGGGGCGGATATTGACATTCACGAAGGCCCATTTGCGCTCGCCGGCAATTTCACTACAGAGCCGGTTCACGTCGTCGTAGTTGCCCTCAATCTCCACGACATTCGGACGGTACACGAGATTGCCCAGCACTTTGGAGGCTTCCAGGTCATGTGGGATAAACACGTAGCACTGCATCTTGGCTGCTGCGGCATGGGCGGCCACGGAGTTCGCCAGATTCCCGGTGGAGGCGCAGGCCACGATATCATAGCCCAGTTCGCGGGCGCGGGTCAGGGCCACGGCCACGACGCGGTCTTTAAACGACAACGTGGGATGATTCACGGTGTCGTTTTTGATATAGAGATGGTCCAGGCCTAGTTCGTGGCCAAGATTTTTGGCCCGAATCAACGGCGTGAGACCTGCATGAAGCCCCACGGTTGGCTCGCCTTGGATTGGCAACAGATCATGATAGCGCCAGAGGCTTTTGGGGCCTGCCTCAATGCGGGCACGGGTCAGGCGCGACTTGATGGCCTCGTAATTGTAGTGCACTTCCAACGGGCCAAAGCACATCTCGCAGACGTGCAGGGAGACCGGGGGATACGCCTTCCCGCATTCGCGGCATATCAGCCCTTTCATTTTGTCGGTGTGGGTGTGGCTCATACGATGCTCACGCGCGCTTGGCTGCGCAGACCTCCGGTTCATACTCAAACAGGTTGGTGATGTCGGGATGTTCCCCGCATAAGGGGCACTGGGGATTGCGGGAAATTTTAATCTCACGGAACCGAGTCAGGCGCGCATCGTAATCCAGGAGCCGGTCAGTCAGGAGCCGTCCTCTGCCCAAAATGAACTTGAGCACTTCCGTCGCCTGAATCGTGCCGATGACACCGGCCAGCGCCCCGATCACGCCGGCTTCCTGGCAACTCGCCACGAGGCCCGGCGGAGGCGGCTGTTTGAAGATACAGCGATAGCAGGCGCTCATGCCAGGCAGGATGGTGAATACGCGCCCCTCGAATCGAAGGATGCCGCCATGCACCAGAGGTTTGCGCGCAAAAAAGCAGGCGTCGTTGATGAGGAATTTGGCGGGGAAGTTATCCACGCCGTCCAGCACAATATCGTACTGGCCGATGAGGTCCAGCGCGTTGTCAGCGGTGAGGCGGCAATCATGGGTCTCAACCGCAACATGAGGATTGAGGGCGAGGATGCGTGCCTTGGCGGACACCACCTTGGGCCTGCCAATATCGGCGGTGCGATGGATCACCTGGCGTTGCAGGTTGGACAGGTCTACCACGTCGCCATCAATGAGGCCAATCGTGCCAATCCCGGCTGCGGCGAGATAGAAGGCCGCCGGCGAGCCGAGGCCACCGGCACCGACGATCAGCACCCTGGCCTGGCCGATCTTCTTCTGGCCCTTGCCGCCGACTTCCGGCAATAAAATATGCCGACTGTAGCGGGCGACCTGTTCGTCTGAATCTGGTTGGAATGCCATGGATCGTTTAGATGTTAAAGTATTTTTCGATGCTGATGTAGCGCTCGCCCGTGTCGCAGAGGATGGTGACGACGTTTTTTCCTGGGCCGAGTTCCAGCGCGACTTTTTGCGCGGCAGCCACATTGGCGCCGGATGAAATACCGACCAGCAACCCTTCCTTTTTCGCCAGTAATTTCGCGGTCTGATAGGCTTCCTCGTCCGTCACGGTCAGGACGCCGTCTACAATTGAACGATTCAAAACCTTGGGAATGAACCCCGCGCCGATGCCTTGGATGCGATGCGGCCCAGGGTCGCCGCCTGAGAGGACAGGTGAGCCGGCTGGTTCCACCGCAATCACTTTGATGGCCTGGTTCCGTTCCTTAAACACCTCGCCGCATCCTGTGATGGTCCCGCCGGTGCCGACGGCCGTGACGAAGGCGTCAATCCGGCCATTCAATGCCTCCCAGATTTCGAGGGCGGTCGTCGCGCGGTGCGTGGCAGGATTCGCTGGATTGGAAAACTGATCCGGCATGAAATAATCCGGATTGGCGGCGACGAGACTCTCGGCCTCCTTGATCGCCCCCTTCATGCCTTCCCAGGCAGCGGTGAGGATCAATTGCGCTCCATAGGAAGAGAGTAGGCTGGCCCGTTCCATGCTCATGCTCTCCGGCATCACGAGGATGAGCTTGTAGCCACGCACAGCACTAATCAGGGCGAGTCCAATGCCGGTGTTCCCGCTCGTCGGTTCAATGATGGTACCGCCTGGTGTGAGGCGACCCTGCCGCTCCGCCTCGTTAATCATATTGAGGCAGATGCGATCCTTGACCGAGCCGCCAGGATTGAAATACTCTACCTTGGCGTAAATGGTGGCGGCGCTGTCAGGGGTCAGGCGATTGAGGCGAACCAGTGGCGTGTGGCCGATGAGTTCGGTGATGGTGGAGGAGGCGTGGAACATTTAACGGTTTTCGCCTGGGCCGTGACCACCGCCCATGTAGAAGAGCAGTTCAATGGCGTCGCCGTCCTTGACGACCGTGCTGGCGAGGTCGCCACGTTCCAGGATTGTTGAGTTGAGTTCCACGGCGACCATTTGGGGGCTGATGTCCTTGGCCGTAAGAATCTCCAGGATGGTATTCCCGGCGACGTCTTCAGGCTTTCCGTTGATGGTCACTCGCATAGTTCATGGCACAATCTGAGTACAGGCTGAGCACAGGACGCATACACATGAAAACGTCAAAGAAACTCCACTTTATCGAAGGCTTGCGACGCTTGTCAAGGCAGGTGAAGGGTCTGTACGCGATGGATCGGGGCCGATGAATCTTCCCAATGCCCTCACGGTGCTGCGCCTCCTCCTGATCCCGATTTTCGTCTGGTTGCTGACCTCGGGGCAGTACCAGTGGGCATTCGGGACGTTACTGACTGCGGGGGTGACGGACGTGCTGGACGGGGCGGTGGCGAGGATGACGAACCAGCGCACGCAACTCGGTGCGTACCTAGATCCGCTGGCCGACAAGCTGCTGATGATCGCGGCCTTTGTGACGTTGGCGATGCTGCATCTCGTGCCGGTCTGGGTGGCGATCGTGGTCGTGGGGCGGGATCTCGTCATTGCGTCAGGAACGTTCACGCTCCATCTCCTGAAGACCCCCATTGCCGTAGCGCCGACGATCCTTGGCAAAGGCACGACGCTGACGCAGTTGGTCTACCTTGCGCTGGCGTTGTGGCTCATCTCGCTTCAGGAGGATGTGCAGGCATTGGCGCCGTTACTGGCCCTCATGGTGGCACTGACCGTTGTGTCGGGTCTGCATTACGTCGCTCAAGGGATCCGCGCCTACCGGTCTCCTGCGTCGTCTCATGTGAGGTGACGCGCACCTGATGTGGCTGCTGGCGCATGGCGGTTGAACGCGCCCTATTTATTGGATCTTCTCCAATCGAGTGGGTAAGACATGGCTCAAAAGTGTTTCGCGTCCGCACCGGGCAAGGGTTTCCGTGTCACGCTCCTTTGTCATTCCCGCTTTCGCGGGAATGACGGAGAAGGCGCGGGGATGACGGAGAAGGGCCGCTTTCGCGGGAGTGACGAGCGACCTCATCACGCGAGAAAAAGGTTCCTGACACCTTTTTACCTGCCGAATTGGGCGACCCACCGGGTCGCCCCTACAACACGACCGGATTCACGCATGTTCCCCCGTAGGGGCGCAATTCATTGCGCCCTTCTTTCGGAATCGTGATCGGGCGTGATGAATCACGCCCCTACAGCGAAATCGTGATGACCTATCCATCCTACACCCTACACCTTTTTCAAGGATAATACACCTGACATATTAGAACAACGACTGACACCTTAGGATAAAAATAACTGGGGACTGTCTCCATTTATTCCTCTCATCGTCATTCCCGCGCAGGCGGGAATCCAGTGATTGCGTCATTCCCACGGAAGTGGGAATCCAGCACTATCGGAAAAGATGGTTCCCCGCTTTCGCGGGAATGACGGAAAAGGCGCGGGAATGACGAATGTTACCCACTCACTTTGGAGAAGACCCATTTTATTTGACAAGACTGAGATGACGCAGTACACTCGGCCCCGATGGTTCCGGTAAGTTTTTTCACGGTTGAACCACTCTACAAGGCGGGGAAAGAATCATGGCTGTAATTGCGGACAAGATTGGCAAGTTATTGGTGGACGCACAGCTCGTCACCGAGCAGCAACTCAATGAGGCGCTGGCGACCGTGAAGGCGTCCAAAGGCGCCAGCCGGCTGGGCAGTACGCTGGTCAAAATGGGGTACGTTCCGGAAGACAAACTCCTGCAGTTTCTGGCAAAACAGTATCGGGTCCAGGCCGTTGATCTGAAGATGTACCCAAGCATTGATCCTGCCATCATCAAGCTGGTCTCCCTGGAACTGGTCAAAAAGCATCTCGTGCTTCCGCTGCGACGGGTCGGGGCGACGTTGACGGTGGCGATGCTGGATCCCACGAATATCCTGACGCTCGATGACCTCAAGTTTCGCACCAACTATACGATTGAGCCCATGATTGCCGCCGAAGCCTCGCTTCTCGAAATGATCAGGAAATATTACGGAGGAGCGAGTGCCGGCCCTGCGGATGCCATCTCCGCTGCCAAGTCCATCCTGTCGGCCAAGGATTACACCGTTTCCGATACGCCAAGCGATGAGTTGTCCTCTCTTGGCCAGGCCCAGGAAGGCCCCGTGGTGGATGTCGAGGACTTCGACAAGACTGTCGGCGACGCGCTGGATTCCGTGGAAGTGGCTGAAACCGAGCAGGACGGCGCCATTCTCGGCGAGGTGGAAGCCCCCATTATCAAGCTGGTCAACGGCATCCTGGTCAATGCGATGAAGGTGGGAGCGAGCGACATCCATATCGAACCCTATGAGACCGTCTTCCGCATCCGGTATCGGGTGGACGGCGATCTGCAGACCGTCATGAACCTGCCCTTGAAAGTGAAGAACGCCATTATCTCCCGCATCAAAATCATGGCCAAACTGGATATTGCCGAGCGGCGCTTGCCCCAGGACGGGCGCATCAAGCTGAAGCTGGGACCCAAAAAGGATATTGACTTTCGCGTCTCGATCCTGCCAACGCTCTTTGGTGAAAAGGGTTGTCTGCGTCTCTTGGACAAGTCTAATATCCAGGTGGATAAGGACAAGCTCGGCTTCGACAAAAAACAGGCCGCTGATCTCAATGCCGCGCTGGCAGCTCCGTACGGGATGCTCCTGGTCACCGGGCCGACTGGGAGCGGCAAGACCGTCACCCTCTATTCCTGCCTGCAAGCCGTCAATACGGTGGATGTGAACATCTCCACCGCCGAAGACCCGGTCGAGTTCAACTTCATGGGGATTAACCAGGTGCTGGTCCAGCCGGACATCGGGCTGACCTTTCCGGCGGCCTTGAAGTCCTTCCTTCGCCAGGACCCCGACATCATTCTCATCGGCGAGATCCGAGACTTTGAGACGGGCGAGATCGCGGTCAAGGCGGCGATGACCGGCCACTTGGTCATGGCCTCACTCCATACCAACGACGCGCCAGCCACCATCTCGCGGTTGCTCCAAATGGGCATCGAACCATTCCAGGTGTCAACCTCGGTGATTCTTGTGATCGCCCAGCGCCTCGCGAAGCGTGTCTGCGGCGGTTGCAAGGAGCCGGATCCGACGGTCACGCCGGAACTGTTACGAAGTCTTGGGATGAAGGACGAGGAGATTGCCACCGCCACACCCATGCGCGGGAAGGGCTGTGACAAGTGCAATGGCAAAGGCTACAAGGGGCGCGTGGCGTTCTACCAAATCATGCCGATCACGGAGACGCTCAGGGCCGCCATCGTACAGGGGCGCACGACGGACGAAATCAAGAAAATTTCGATTGAGGATGGGGTCAAGACGATCCGCATGAGCGGCCTGTCCAAAGTCGCGGAAGGCGTGACGACCATCTCGGAAGTCGAAGGCGCATCCGTGGCCGACTAAGTCGGGCGCGCCCGATGCGCCTGTCCGATGGGGATTGACTGGTTGATTGATCGAGTGAGGTAACTGCATGCCGGTATTTGCATACGTCGGGAAAACCAAGGGGGACAAAGCCGTCAAGGCGGAGATCACAGCCGACAATCGTGATGTGGCGATCGGCCAGCTCCGTACCCAGGGCATCACCGTGACGACGATAGAGGAGAAAAAGAAGAAAGCGGCGGCGAAAGCCCAATCCATCACCCCCAAGGATATCGTGATCTTTACCCGCCAGTTCGCGACCATGATCGGCGCCGGGTTGCCGCTGGTGCAGTGCCTCGAGATTCTGTCCACGCAATGCGACAACAAATCCTTCGGCAAAATCATTGGCGAGGTCAAAGCAGACGTGGAAACCGGGACCACCTTTGCGGACGGCCTCAAGAAGCATCCGCTGGTCTTTAGCGCCCTCTATTGCAACATGGTTCAGGCCGGCGAGGTCGGCGGCGCATTGGATGTGACGTTGATTCGCCTGGCCGCGCAGTTGGAAAAGGCGGCGAAACTGAATTCCCAGATCAAATCGGCCATGATCTACCCCTCCGCTATTCTAGGGGTCGCCATCATCGTGGTCTCGGTCCTCCTGGTCTTTGTGATTCCGATCTTTGCCAAGATGTTCTCGGATTTTGGCGGAGAGTTGCCGGGGCCGACCCAGTTCGTCATGGCCGTTAGCGAGTTCATGCAAAGCTACATTCTCGTCATTCTTGGCGGAGTCTATGGGGGCTTTGTGATGTTTAAAAAGTACTATGCCACGAAGGCTGGACGGCTCAAAGTGGATGCCTTGGCGCTGAAGTTACCGGTGGCGGGGGACCTCATCCGCAAAATTTCGGTGGCGCAGTTCACCCGCACCTTCGGAACTCTCTTGCAGAGTGGGGTGCCGATTATGGAAGGGATGGAAATCGTGGCCCGGATCGCTGGAAACGTCGTGGTGCAGAATGCCCTCCTGGCCGCGCGCGCCAGTGTGGGAGAGGGCAAGACCTTATCGGAGCCGCTGGGCACGACCGGGGTCTTTCCTCCCATGGTCGTCCAAATGATTAATGTCGGCGAGGCGACCGGTGCCTTGGATACGATGCTGGGCAAGATCGCCGACTTCTATGACGACGAGGTGGATGCGGCAGTGGGGGCCATGACGGCCTTGCTGGAGCCGATGTTGATGGTCTTCCTCGGGACGGTGGTGGGATTTATCGTAATCGCCATGTACCTTCCAATTTTCAAAATGGCCGCGGCCGTCGGCTAGGCCAGGCCTAGCGCGGTGCACGGGATGGATGCCCTTCGGACGAAGCTGAAGTGGCTGATGGGGGTCAGGGTCATCGTCGTGACCGTGACTCTGGGCGTCCTGATTTTTTTTCAGATTGGCGCGCGCGCCGAGTCCATCCCGCTGTATTACGGGCTGATCGTTGCGACCTACCTCCTGACTATTCTGTACGCACTCCTGATTAACCGAACGGAGCGGCTTGTTCGGTTCGCGTCCGTCCAAATCGGCGTGGATATCCTCTTCGAAACGACGCTGGTCGCACTGACCGGGGGCGTGGAAAGTCCGTTTTCACCGCTCTATATCATGTCCATTACGGCCGCTGGTGCGCTGCTGTCTCAGAAGGGCGGACTGGTGGCTGCGTCGGTGGCGAGTATTGGCTATGGCGTGATCGTGGACATGCAGTACTATCGCTCCTCTTATGAGATGTTTCCCTCGCTCTCGTTGCTCCGGATGACCACGCTGCCCTTTCCTGAAATCTTCTACACCCTCTCGATCAACGTTCTCGGGTTTCTGATGGTGGGCTACCTGAGCGGGACGTTGGCGGCCCGGCTTGAGCGGAAGGCACGTGATCTGACTGAATTGCAGGAAATTCACCGCTTCATTTTGGACAGCATTGACAGTGGCGTCTTGACCACGGATTCGGATGGCCGGCTCACGTCGTTCAATCCCAAAGCGGAGCAGATCATGGGGTATGCGAACGTGGACGTCCGCAGCCGGCTCTGGTGGGACGTCTTTGCCTGGCCGGAGTACGCGCGGGATCGCTTGCCGGTGGCGAGGTTGCCGGATGGCATTGAGGCCGTCACTGTTCGAAAGGATGGACGAAGAGTGCTCCTCGGCATGACGGTGTCGGCGCTGTACAATGAGCGTGGGATTGCCATTGGGATGGTGGGCGTGTTCCAGGACATCAGCCTTCAGAAGAAGCGGGAGGAGGAGAGTCGTCGTCGTCAATGGATGGCCAGGATCGGGGAACTGTCCGCCGGCATGGCGCATGAAATTCGCAATCCGCTCGCGGCCCTGTCCGGCTCCATGCAGGTCTTGAAAAAGGAGCTACCCCTGTTGGATAAGAATCGGCTGTTGCTGGATCTGGCGGTGCGCGAGACGGAACGGTTGAGCAGCATTGTCTCGGATTTTCTGCATTATGCGCGTCCTCGTCCGCTGATCCTGAAAGAATGTAACGTCAACGAACTGGCGGAGGAGACGGTCTGTTGGCTGGAACAGACTCCGGACTACCACGGAGGGATCACGTTCGTCAGGCGGTGGGCGCAGGAGAGTCTTTGGGCGATGCTGGATGCCGACCAGATGCGACAGGTCTGCCTCAATATCGGGTTAAACGCCTGCCAGGCGATGCCGGACGGCGGGACGCTGACCGTGACCACGCGTCGGTCGTCTGCCGAAGACGGCGTGGCAGATCACGAATCCATCGAGATCGTTTTTGAGGATACGGGTCACGGCATTCCCGTGGAACACCGAGAGAAAATCTTCGATCCGTTCTTTACCACGAAGGAGGCTGGGACCGGATTGGGGCTGTCGGTAGTCCAGCGGATCATGGCGGATCACTACGGCCTGGTGCAGGTAGACAGCGCACCGGGGGAGGGGACGCTGGTGCGGCTGACGCTTCCCGCAGTGGGGGTGCCTGTCTCGTGACCTCGTCCGCGTCCGCCGGCATCCTGATCGTGGAGGATGCGCGACTCATCCGCGAAACGCTGAATGCGTTTATTACTGCGGAGGGGTACCGCGTGGTGGTGGCAGCAGACGGGCAGGAGGCCCTCCATCTGCTCAAGACCGACAGCTTCGAGCTTGTGATCACGGACCTCAAGATGCCGGGCCGCCTGCAAGGCATGGATGTGCTTCGTGCCGCCAAAGAGGTGTCGCCCGATACCGCCGTCATGGTCCTCACGGCGTTTGCCAATCTCGCGGTCGGCGCCGAAGCGATGAGCCTCGGCGCCTTTGACGTGCTGCCGAAGCCATGGGGCGATAATGGATATGTGGTCTGGAAAATCCGCATGGCGTTGGAATCCCGGCGTCTCATGACGGAAAACCGCTTCCTGAAGCGTGAATTGCAGGGCCGGGCTGCATCGCACTCGATCATCGGCGCTAGCGAGCCGATACGGAAAGTGTTTGATCTTATCAAGCGGGTCGCGGAGAACCCTGGCACGGTGCTCATTTCCGGGGAGAGCGGAACCGGCAAGGAATTGGTCGCGCGGGCCATCCATAACAACAGCCCGCGCCGGGAGCGCGCCTTCGTGACCGTGAATTGTGGGGCCTTGCCGGAGCCGTTGCTGGAAAGCGAGTTGTTCGGCCATATGCGCGGCTCGTTCACCGGCGCGGTGTTCAACAAGGAAGGACTCTTTGAAGTGGCCGATGGCGGCACGCTCTTTCTTGACGAGATTGCGGAGACCCCGCTGGGCATCCAAGTGAAGTTGCTGCGGGTGCTCCAGACACCGGAGTTTCGGCGAATTGGGGGCACCCGTGATGTGAAGGTGGACGTGCGTATTATCGCAGCCACGAATCAAGACCTCTCAAAAGCAGTCGCGCAAGGAACGTTCAGAGAAGACCTCTATTACCGCTTGAATGTGATTCCGATCACGCTCCCTCCGCTCCGCGCTCGTCCCGAGGATATTCCCTTGCTGACGCAACATTTCCTGACCGCCTTCGGTCGAAAAATGGGCAAGCCCGCGTTGACGGTGGCGCCGGCGGCCATGCAGGCGCTCCAGCGGAATGAATGGCGCGGAAACATTCGGGAATTGGAGAATGTGCTGGAACGAGTGATGGCCTTTGCGCCGGGCGCTGAGATTACGTTGGAGGATGTGGCGCAATGGATGGGGGAAGATGGAGCGCCAACGATTCCAGCCGATATTCCGTCCGAGGGACTTGACCTGGAATGCCTCGTCAACGGCATTGAACGGAACCTGCTGGTCAAGGCGTTGGCGCGTAGCGGAGGCGTGAAAAAGAAGGCCGCCAGTTTGTTGAAGCTCAACGCGCGGTCCCTCCGCTATCGCCTGGAAAAATACGCGATCGTAACAGGGAACGGTGGGGACGTTGGACTGGACCATGAGGAAGGAGACTAGGGTGACGAGTCGTGCGATTGAGGTGGGGGCGCCCGGCAAGGTCAACCTGATCCTCCGTGTACTGGATCGTCGTCCGGATGCCTATCACAACCTGTGGTCGGTGATGCAGGCGTTCGCTCTGTCCGATACGGTGATTGTGGAACTCCGCGATGGCGAGGGCATCCGCATGACCTGCGAGGGCGCGGATTTGCCGACCGACCATATGAATTTGGCCTATCGGGCTGCGGAACGTGCGTTAACGAAGTGGGGAGGGAGTCAGGGCATCCGGATTGTCGTACAGAAACGATTACCGGTGGCAGCCGGGGTCGGCGGCGGCAGTAGCGATGCGGCCGCGACGATCCGAGCGCTGGCAATTCTGTTGGAGACTGGCTGGTCCAGCGCAGACATGACCGCTATTGGGAGTGAGGTGGGCAGCGACGTCCCGTTTTTTTTCTCTGGGCCGACGGCGTTGGTCGAGGGGCGTGGTGAACGGGTCACGCCGCTTTATCTGAAAGGCGAGCGCTGGATCGTGCTGGTCAATCCCGGGATTGCGATTCCGACCGCGTGGGCCTATGGGACATTGGCGGCTGCGCGGACGAATCAGGCCCATCCGCCGAAGCGGCTACCGCAGTTTGAACATCACAGGGGTACGGGAGCGCCGTCGTCCGTGACGTGGACCGAGTTGCTCCCGCTGATCGAGAATGATTTTGCCACGGTGATGGAGGCCGCGTACCCGGTTCTGCGGGAGATTCGGCTGGGACTCGGCGAGCGCGGCGCTGAGGCCGCTCTGCTCTCCGGCAGCGGCTCAACCGTCTTTGGCCTGTTTGCTGACGAGCAATCGGCCCAGGGGGCGGCTGAGGGGCTGGCCCGTCGTCCAGGCTGGAGGGCATGGGTGACACGGACACAGAGCCAATCGGCGGAGGCTTCGCTTGGTTGACAATCTGAAGAATGATGCATTACAGTAATCTGTTTTTCTTCGTGGCTGAACGCCGAGGCTGATTTCCAGTCAGGAGAATGTAGGTGCATGAATTGAAAGTGTTCGCCGGGAATTCGAACCCGGCGCTCGTCACAGAGATTTGCGCGTATCTGAAGGTTGCACAGGGGCAGGCCCTCGTGTCCACATTCAGTGACGGCGAGATTCGTGTGCAGATCAACGAGAACGTGCGTGGCAAGGATGTCTTTCTGTTCCAGTCCATCTGCGATCCCGTGAACAAGCATTTGATGGAACTGTTGCTCCTGCTGGACGCGCTCAAACGATCCTCGGCATACCGCATTACGGCAGTCATCCCCTATTTTGGATATGGCCGGCAGGATCGGAAGGAACAGCCCCGTGTGCCGATTTCCGCTAAACTGGTTGCGGATTTGATTGCCACGGCAGGTGCCGACCGGGTGTTGACGATGGACCTGCACGCTGGACAGATACAGGGGTTTTTCAATATTCCCGTGGATCATCTCTATGCGGCGCCGGTGTTGTTGGAGTATGTGGAGAAACGGGGCGGGAAGGGCCTTGTCGTGGTCTCGCCCGATGCGGGAGGGGTCGAGCGCGCCCGTGCCTTTGCCAAACGCTTGCAGGCCAATCTGGCGATCATTGACAAGCGGCGGGAAGGCCCCAATGAGTCCCAGGTCATGCACATCATTGGAGATGTGTCCGGGTGTGATGCGTTGTTGTTGGACGATATGATTGACACGGCTGGGACAATCGCCCAGGGTGTCCAGGCCTGCGCGGAACAGAGTGCTCGCCGTATCTGGGCGGCCTGTACCCATGCCGTGTTATCAGGGCCGGCGCTGGAACGCTTGACGGCCTCGAAACTGGATGAGGTGATTGTAACGAATACCATTCCGCTCAACGGCAAAGAGCGGGCTTGTCCCAAGTTGCGGGTGCTGTCCGTGGCGCCGTTGCTTGGAGAAGCCATGATACGTATTCATGAAGAAGAGTCCGTCAGCTCGCTATTTGTATAACTCCGTCTATTTCACAGAAGAGGTGCCCCATGCAGTTTGATATGACAGTGGAAGCCCGTGAGACCGTTGGGAAGGGTGTGGCGCGAACGTTGCGACGACAGGGGAAAATTCCTGGAATTCTTTACGGGCAAGGGGAATGCGTGGCCTTGACGGTGGATCCCGCCGCCATCCGCAAAGTGCTCCATTCAGACTCCGGGTCAAACTCCCTGCTCAACTTACGCATTGCGAGAGGAGGGGCGCACCTGAAGCGGACCGCCATGCTGAAGGATTATCAACTCGATCCCATCACGGGGGCGCTCCTACACACCGATCTGTTTGAGGTGGCCATGGACAAACCGGTTCGTGTGCGTGTGCGGGTGGCCGTCACCGACGGCATTCCGGTCGGCGTGGCTGAAGGAGGTGTCTTGCAGCATAACCGGCGCGACCTGCATATTGAATGTTTGCCGGGCCAGATTCCTGTGCAGATTCTGGTGGATCCGACGTCCCTCAAAATCAATCAGGGCATCCACGTCAAGGACGTCCCGCTCGCGCCGGGCATCACGATTCTGGACGATCCTCAGATGATGGTGGTCAGCATTACGGCGCCGATCACCGACGCCAAGCTCGAAGCGTTGTTGTCTGCGGCGCCGACTGGTGAAGGTGCGGCCGAGCCGGAAGTGATCGGCAAAGGCAAGGAAGAGGACGGCGCGGAAGGATCTGTGGCCGGCGCGAAACCTGGCGCGAAAGCGCCTGCCGCCGCAGCAAAGGACGAGAAGAAGGACGGGAAGGACGCGAAGGGGGAGAAGAAGAAGTAGCGTTGCGTCTCATCGTTGGCCTTGGCAATCCTGGTCAGAAGTATGTCGGGACTCGGCACAATGCCGGGTACTGGGTCGTGGACGCGCTGGCTGTCAAGGTTGGCCTGACGTTCAGGCGGCAGGGCGAGGCGGCTACAGCTCAGGGGCGGGTGGCTGACCATCCTGTGACGCTGGTCAAGCCACAGGCCTATATGAACCGGAGTGGGCCGGTCGTGGCCGCTGTGATTGATGACTTGGCACTGGATATCAGTGAGGTGATCGTCGTTCATGACGATCTTGATCTTGACCCCGGCCGCCTGCGTCTCAAATCCAGAGGGGGCGACGGCGGTCACAATGGGGTGCGTTCCATCATTGACTCCGTGCGATCGAATCAATTTGCCCGACTCAAGATTGGAATCGGACGTCCGCCTGCGGGCAAGGACTCTGCGGACTATGTCCTGGCGACTACGCCTTCATGTGAACGGGCGCTTCTTGAGGATGCGGTGCAGCAGGCGGTTGCAGCACTGGAATGCTGGATGGCCGAGGGGGTGACGACCGCCATGAATCGGTTCAATCCATCGCCGTCCAAGTAGCCCGGCCTGGTCTTTCTGGTCAACGCATAGAATTTGTAGCGAGACACGATGGCTTTAAATTGCGGCATCATCGGCCTGCCCAACGTCGGGAAGTCCACGATCTTTAATGCCTTGGTCGGCGGCAAGGCGGTGGTTGCCAACTATCCGTTCTCCACCGTTGATCCCAATATCGGCGTGGCGGTGGTGCCGGATGCACGACTGACGCGGCTGACGCAGCTCTTCGCATCGAAAAAGACCACGCCGACGGCCATTGAATTCCGCGACATCGCCGGGCTTGTGCAGGGGTCGAGCGTGGGCGAGGGGCTGGGGAATCAGTTCCTGGGCCAGATCCGCGAAGCCGACGCCTTGGTCCATGTGGTGCGGTGCTTTGCGAATCCCGACGTGATGCATGTCGTGGGCGAGGTGGACCCTGAGCGCGACATCGGCCTGATCGAGACCGAATTGATGCTGGCCGATCTGCAAGGATTGGAGCGCCGCAAGGACAAGCTCGAGAAAAAGGTGCGCGCCGGCGAAGCCGGCGCGGCGCAGGAGATGGCTTTTCTCAGCGGGCTCATCGAGCGATTGGGCAAGGGGGAGTGGCTGGGCGGCGGGGTGTTTACCGCTGCGGAGCAGCTCTGGTTGCGCGAGTATTCACTGCTGACGGCCAAACCCATGGTGTTCGCCGTGAACGTCGGGGACAGCCAGGACGAGACGCCGGCGGTGCGCCGGGTTTCGGAACTGGCTGTGGCTCGCGGGGCGCGGGTCGTGACGATCGCTGGGAACATCGAGGCGGAGGTGTCCGCCCTGGCGCCTCATGACCGGGCCGACTATCTCCGGGAACTCGGCATGGGGGAAGGCGGGCTGGTTCGGCTGGTGCGCACGGCGTATCAATTATTGGGACTGATTACGTTTTTCACCGCCGGGGACACGGAATCACGGGCCTGGACCATCCGCGAGGGAACGAAAGCCGCGCAGGCCGCTGGGAAAATCCATTCCGACATGGAGCGAGGGTTTATCCGGGCGGAAGTCTATCATTACAATGACCTGATCGCCTGCGGTCACGAAGCGGGCGTGAAGGAGAAGGGGCTGTTCCGTCTGGAAGGGCGCGACTACCTGGTGAAAGACGGCGATGTGATGTTCTTTCGGTTCAACGTCTGAGCGAGCCGGCAGGCCCTTGATCCTGAATGTGGCCCTCGCCCCTGTGAGGGTCAGGGTGAGGGGGTCTTCATCCGATGTAGGGGCGTATGGCGATACGCCCTCCGTGGTCCGACATTCCATCGTAGGGGCGACCCGATGTGGTCGCCCGTCTTGGCCTCACACCGTCTAACCTGTATCTTTTTCGATCCGCGCGCCACCCGACTCCGTTCACACTGAGCCAGTCGAAGGGCCTTCAATTGACTCCCTCTTCCCACTCTGACCCTAATTGCTTTCATACTTCTGGGTGCATTTCACGACCGTGGGGAGAGCGGTGCGCGGGAAGTGATGCTACGATTATAGACCTGACCCCTATGCTTGTGCACAGGCGACGCGCGAGAAGCCGCGCGCGCCTGAACGCGGACGTTAGCCGCACGTTCGACTGGTTCAGCGCAAGGTAGAGAGAAGGAATCCCCCTCACCCTGGCCTCTCCCCGCACTCCGGGCGAGGGGAAAGTTGGGTGTGCTTCGACAAGCTCAGCACGAACGGTATTACGCCATAGGCGTCCTTGTATTCTTCGTGCCAGGCCATTCGAAGGCCTGAAGGAGTATTGCGGGTGGCAGGATCAGGATTTCCGGAGCATGCCCACGAATAGGGATGCAGAAATCACCGGCATATTCCTGTACCGCTGGTCTTCGAAATCTTTGTCGCCGGTAATGAGGAATTCAGGGGCAGGGTTGGAAGCCATGAGTTCGAGGAAGGGACGGTCTTTTTCATCTCTGATGGACGTGGAGACCGAGCGTGGGGTGACGAACTGGACGACCTTATGAAAATCGGACAAGAAGAGAGCGGGATTCACACCTGTGCGCGTGAAATAGGGTTGCAACTTCGGACGCTGCAAGACGGCTTCCAATTCGGCAAAGGTCGCCTCGCTCATGATCGGGATGAGGTCACCTTTGAGTGAGGCGTTGATAATCTTGGCCGGTGGGCCGGATGAGGAGATTAACCCCGAAACCAGGATATTGGTGTCAATTACGACCCGCACGCTGTCGTTGTACCGCGTTCACTTCAGCGGCGATATCGCCCGGCGTGAGCGGGAGGAGTTTTCGGCCACCTGTGCGCAGTTTCCTCACCATACGGATGAGGCGCTTGCGTGCGGCTTCACGGGCGGGAGATTCAATGATGACCACATCGGCGCTCCTCCTGACCGAGACCGTATTGCCCCATCCTTTGAGCCACGCCGATGGGATCACTATCCCACTTTTTGTGCTCCGTACAGTGCTCATCGCGGATAGATCTTCCTATTGGCTAAAGGCAGTATAACATACGTTGCTATGGCGGGGAAGGAAATAGAGAAGGGTCAGGTCGTGATACCGTGGAGACGGAACTCTGATCCCACTTTTCTCTTGAAACCGCCCCCCCCGCGCTCCCTAACCGGACGCGGGCTTGATTCGCAAGCGGCCGCCAGACCATACAACCGGACATTGCTACTTGGGCTTGACAGACGTGGATGTGTCACTTGACAACACCATAACAGTTCATTTATCATGCGCACTATTCAGTGTATAGAAGAGGTGTCAAATGGCGCGCGCCAACATCATCATCCCGGACGACTTGCTTGAGCAAATAGATACGGCCGCCACGCAGGACAATCTCAGTCGGAGCGGATGGTTGCAGGACGCGGCGCGGGCCTATCTGGACCGGCGGCGTCATGAGCGCGAGGCGGTGGAACGGACGGCCAAAATGCAGAAAGCCGCTGCGGAGATGGATCGTCTGGCCGAGAAGTTCGGGAAGTGGGACGGGGTGAAGATGCTCCGCCGCCTTCGGGACAGCCGTTCCGGGCATGAGGGCCGAGCAGGAGTGAAGCCGTGATCCCGGCCTACCATACCGCCTATGTGCTGGATGCGTCGGTGGCCGTGAAGTGGTTCATCCGGGAACGTGAGGCGAATCGAGACGCGGCCTTCGCCTTGCGGAGGCGGCACGTGGACGGGCACACGCGGCTGATCGTTCCGGAGTTGTTTCTCCTGGAAGTGCCCAATGCGATCAAGGCCTCCACACGCGCCACGGAAGATGAGCTGTCGAAGGTCCTCGCCACCGTGCATGACCTTGATCTCCAGATTGAGCGCCATTCCTGGGACGTGCTTCGCAAGGCCAATGCTATTGCCTGGGCCTACAACCTGACGTGGTATGACGGGGTCTATGTGGCCTTGGCCGAGGCCCTGGGCTATCCGCTCGTCACCGCCGACGAGGCCCTGATACGCATGATGCGCGGCCACAGCATTGTGGTGCGGCTGAAGGACCTGGCCTTCGGGTGAAGGGGGGACATCGGAATGTGCGACCATGACGGGTGAGCGACAGTTTGCATCCTGGTTTAAGCAAGCCACAGGGCACGAGCCGTACCCATTCCAGATTCGTTTCGCCTGCGACCCGACCTTGTTTCAGGTTCCCTCTCCCTTTGAAAGAGCAGGCCGATCGCCCGCGCGATCTCGACGATCTCCAGCACTTGCGATGGATTCTAAAGGGGCAACCGTCCGATGAGTGAAAACCGGGAAGACATAGACTGGAGCCTTACGACGTGGGAGGGCAATCGGCGAGCGCAACTGCGCTACGCGCTGACGCTGACGCTGCGCGAGCGCATGGAGGCGGTGCAGGGAATGGCAGATGTCGCGCGGCGATTCGAGCAGATGCGTCGGGAGGGATCCTTCCGGTCTGCGGCCGCCTCAGAGAAAGGAAAGGGGTGAGGGGGAAGCGTAGGGGCGGGCTTGACGCCCGCCCATCTGGTGACCGATGCCCTTCTTCGCCCATTCAGAGAACGATGCAGGCCAGAAGCATGATCTGGCGGCCCACCTCGAAAGTAGCGCCTACTCGAATCAAGAATCGCATTCTTGGCTCCACGAAACTCTTCTTCGTGGTGAAAAAGGCCGGACACTAGATGGGTTTTTAAATGAAACAACGCTATGTCTGTTTTGATGTTGAAACGACAGGTTTGTATCCCCAAAGGGACGACAGGATTATCGAGATTGGTGCAGTCTCTCTGGAGGATGGTCATGTCGTGGAAGAGTTCCACAGTTTTCTCAACTCCGGAAAAGCCATCTCCGGGACCGCTCAGAGGATTCACGGCATCAGCAGGGAAATGTTGATAGACAAACTCGGACCAGAAGAAGTAATGCCAAAATTCATGGCATTCATCTCGAACAGCGTCTTGATTGCCTATAACGCCAAATTTGATATGAAATTCCTCCGGTATGAGTTGGCCAGATTAGGGCGCTCCCTCCCCAACAGATATTTGTGCGCCTTAGAAATCATCAGGAAAGCATATACGGAACTTCCTAACTACAGATTGGAAACAGTCTACAAACACCTATTCGGCGACTTTTCAGAAGAGACGATTCGTCATCGTGCCATTGACGATGCAAGGCTCGTAGCAAGAATTTGGCTTGAGATTGAGCGAAGGAAAGTCTGTTCGGAAAAGTTCTGAAGCGGGACGGCTGAACGTGGACAGGAATCACCCAACATATTCCTGTTGGGATGTGGCAGCGGACAGTGGTCACAGAAGGACACGAGTGACAATATGAGGCGGGAAATGGGGAGAGAGTATTGACTAACCTGTGGGCCAAGACTTCCAAGGGCGATGACAGCCGGTGGCATCCCCTGATTCTCCACATGTTGGATGTGGCTGCTAGCGCGGAGGCCATTTTACTGCGCGAGCCACAAGCTACACGTTCAAGGATGGCAGACATTCTTGGAATGCATTGGGATGAAGCCCAGCCATGGCTTCTGCTCGTGATTGCTTGCCATGACTTGGGGAAGGCCTGTCCTGGGTTTCAGTGCAAGTGGGAGAATTTGTCCGGTCTGGATGCTGGACGAAGCCCCAATACAGGGATCAACCATGCCTTTGTCAGTCAGATTGCCCTGTCAGAGATATTGAAAAAGCATGGTTGGCCGAAGGACTTAGCCGAGTTGGTCGCCGATGCGGTGGGATGTCACCACGGGGAGCGGGCTTCTCCACCCACACTCGATCGCCTAATGGGCGATCAGCGTGCGTTGGGAAAAGAAGAATGGACTGAAGCACGTTGCGGTCTTGTGGAAGCATTGGTGGAGGTTCTCGGTCCCACCAAGATTCCCACAAAACAGAAACTTTCCGGCCCCGACTTCATGTTGCTATCTGGCCTGACAAGTTTTGCGGACTGGATCGGCTCGAACGAGGAGTGGTTTCCATTCGGAACGCCAGCAGATTGCGATGGCCTCCATGATTGGTTTCGAGGGAGCCAGATAAAGGCCGATCAGGCTTTAGACAGGCTTGGATGGCAGCCCAGAATACCACTGAGCAAGGAGACAAAGTCGTTCAAGAATGTCTTTGGGTTCGCCCCACGACCGTTACAACAAGCGGTGGCTGATGCGTTGGCCGAATTAAGGAAGCCGGCCATCCTCCTGTTGGAAGCGCCTATGGGTGAAGGCAAAACCGAGGCTGCGTTCTTCGCCCATCTTGAGTTGCAACGGCGGTTTGGGCATCGCGGTCTCTATGTCGCGTTGCCAACCAAAGCCATGGGTAATGCCATGTTTACGCGAACGCTGAAGTTTCTGCAGAGCCAAGGGACGAATCGACAACTCGACTTGCAACTGGTCCATGGTGGAGCGTTGTTGAATGATACGTTCCAGAATCTGAAAGTGTCGGGCATCTACGATCCCCAAGCGGGCGGAGAAGTTCGCGCGGCGGAATGGTTTACGAACAAGAAACGCGCGTTGCTTTCGGAATATGGAGTAGGAACGGTCGATCAGGCGATCTTGTCCATCCTGCCGGTACGTCACCACTTCGTGCGGCTCTGGGGCCTTGCCAATCGTGTCGTGGTCTTTGACGAAATCCATGCCTACGATGTGTACACAGGCACGCTCTTGGTGCATGTGTTGCGGTGGCTTCTGGCTCTGGGTTCGTCAGTCATGCTACTTTCAGCTACGTTGTCGCCCTCCATTCGTCGAGAATTGGCGAAAGTCGTGAGTGCTTCTCTGACGGAGCCCGAGAAGCCGTACCCTCGCCTCTCCGTCTTTTCTCCAGGTGAGGCGGTATACCAGGAACATTTCGAGGCTGATCCTGCGCGTCGTCAGACGGTTCGGCTGCGGGCGATGTCTCCGGACCTGTCTGAGATGCGCGTTGCGTTAGAGGGGCACCTAACGGGTGGTGGAATGGGATTGGCGCTTCTCAATACCGTTCAGCGTGCCCAAGACCTGTACCGCACATTTCCAGAGGGTGAACCGTTGGAGCGCGAAGGTCAGCGTGTCGGCAAGCGGTTGACCGATGGAACGGAAGTGCTGTTGTTTCACGCACGCTTTCCGGCGGATTGGCGGCAGAAGCGGGAAGTTCACGCGCTGGAGACTTTCGGAGAAAGAGCCACCAGGACAGGTCGTAAAATCCTCATCGCGACCCAAGTGGCTGAACAAAGCCTCGATCTGGATTTTGATGTGATCGCCACCGATTTAGCACCCATCGACCTTGTCTTTCAACGTGCGGGACGACTATGGCGACACGCACGACCGTCCCGGCCTATCTCGGAACCGGTCCTTCTGATTGCGGGACTTGATGGTGACGGACCTCCATCGTTCGGCAAACCTCTCTGGTGGGGCAAAGTGTACCGCGAGGATATTCTGCTAAGGACTTGGATTCTGCTTCGAGAAGGACAGCGGAAGGCATTGATACTTCCGGACGACATCGATACTTTGGTTCAACAAGTCTATGAGGAGCAGGTGCAGATACCTGAATTCTTGGTGGAACGGGTGGACCAGGCAATGCGTGCCGAGGGAGAAGCCATCTCTCACCGCCAGCAAGCCAACCAGGCAATCATCGGCTTGCCAGATGATGCATCCTGGGATAATCCAGGAATATTTGTCCTCTATGACGAAGATGAACCGGGCGTGCATCGAACTCTCATGGCTCAAACCAGGCTAGGCGAGGATTCGGTCGTCGTGATTCCCCTCTGGTCAGAAGACGGCTTTGACTCCAAGGCCACGCCAGACTTTGATCGATCAAAAAAATGGTTTCTTCGAGGCGTCAGTCTTTCGCGCAAGTCTGTGGTCAATAAGCTGAAGGCGTTGGGTGTGCCAGAAGGCTGGAAGCAATCGCCGCTTTTGCGCAACTGTTTTCCGCTACAACTGAAGGCAAATGAGCGATGGACAGAAGATGTTAGCGTGCGACTCGATGACGACTTGGGATTGGTGTACGAGGCAAAGGAGAGCGAATGAGCCGCTTTAACCTGATTGACGAAGAGTGGATTCCGGTTCGATTTCTCGATGGGAATCGCGGAGAACTGGGCATTCAAGACACCCTGTTGCGAGCCAAGGACATCGCCGCGATCGAAGACCCCTCACCGCTGGTGGTTGCTGCCCTGCATCGCTTTCTACTCGCGGTCCTGTATCGTGCGCTGGAAGGCCCAACCGACATCGATCAAGCCAAGAAGTTGTTCGGGGATGGGCTGCCCAATGAAAAGCTGCGAGCCTATCTCGGAAGGTGGCGAGATCGGTTCTGGCTGTTTCATGAGAAGTTTCCGTTTGGACAAAATCCCAATGTGCCGAATGATAAGGTTGAACCCTGGACCAAGCTCACAGCCGAATTCAACGCGACATCCAACAAGGTCCTCTTTGATCACACGGACACGAAGCATCCCGGTGCAAGAGAGCCAAAGGAGTGCGCCCGCTGGCTGATCGCCACCATGAGTTTTTCAATTGCCGGGGGCCGAGGGTATTACCCATCACCGTCGCCCAATGCCATGATGTGCATTCCCCTAGGATCGAACCTCCATAACACACTCTGTTATGCCCTCGTGCCGTATCCTAATCGAGAGGTTCTGCGAGGGGACTCGGCGCTGTGGGAGCGCAACCCCAAGGTGCTTCCGCTTACTGAACCGAAACGGACGGCTACGGGGTACGCAGATCTCTATTCCTGGCAGCCTCGGATGATTCTGCTCGAAGAACTGCCGTCAGGCACCGTGGCGTTGGTGAGGTTTGTTGCGGGACTCGGCTTTGACAACCCATCCAAGCAGCCTGATCCGATGCAACCCTACAAGGTTGATCAGGAGCATGGGAAATTGCCGGTTCAGTTCAGAGAGGATCGGGGAACCTGGCGAGACTTCGACTCGCTGCTGCCCGGTGAGGCCGACTTGGCACCTCAGACAATTCAGCATGCTCTTCGCCTGGCAGGTAGGAACGCGGCCTTCCTTCCGAAGACGGTGCTGGTGCTTGGCATGCGATATTCCCCGCCGAGTGCAAATGTAGATTTCTGGCGGATGGAACGGTTTGTTCTTCCTTCCTTGCTGGCAACCAATCAGACCATCAGACATGACATCAGAACGCTACTTGTGTGGGCGGAAGAGTCCCAGAAATCTCTGTGGACAGCGTCCGAGAATTTTGCCCGTGATGTGCTGAGTCGTGGTGATAGGAAACCTTCCAAGAAAGACATTAGTAGCGTAGTCCAGCAGATGCCCGTCCACTCCTGGTACTGGTCCATCTTGGAAGCCCGCTTTCACGATATTCTCCAGGAGTACAAGCTCAACCACGACTCTGACGAGATTCTCTGTCAGTGGCTCAAATCTGTCCGAAATGCTCTGAAACAGGTATGGGAACAGTATCGCACCTCGGTTTCCATGGGCGATGCCTGGGCGATCCGAGCACTCGTGAAAGCCGAAGGTCCCGTACTGGCGAAGCTCAAAGAGCTAGACAATGAAATTCTGAAACTCACACCAGCGATGGAGGGAATATGAGGAGATTCATCGAATGGCTGGAAGGCTTGAACGAGAAAGATTCCAAGGTGCGGGCGGTGCTGCGACGTAGCCTTGCTTTTGAGCCCGGGGAATACTTCCCTGCCTATCCTTATGTCGAGCGCTTTGTGTGGAGTGAGAACGATGAATGGAAGCGTGAAATGTACTACCTAGTCGCCAGTCTTTGGGCGGCCCACTGGCGGGAAGGACGTACGGAGACTCCTATGACTATTGGTAATGCCTGTGCGGCTCACCAAAAGGCAAGTGGTTCAGCCAGTACGGAACGTCGTTTTATTGCACTTCTCGACTCTGGCAGGGATGAGTTGCCACACCGTCTTCGGCAGATGGTTGCACTGCTCAAAGATCACCCCATCGATTTTGAAGCCCTTCTGACAGGTCTCGTGCATTGGAACGATGACCGGAAGCGCACTCAGAACGCCTGGGCGCGAGACTTCTACCGAAACGTGCAAGATAACATGGAACCAGAATCCATTACCAAGGAGGAACAAGTCGTATGAAAACCCTGATCGAAATCCATGCCCTGCAACATTTCGCTCCGTCGAATCTAAACCGCGACGATACCGGTGCCCCCAAGGATGCGTGGTTCGGTGGTACCCGCCGTGCGCGTGTCTCTAGCCAGTGCCTCAAGCGGGCAGTGCGCAGCTATTTCGGTGAAAAGAAAAGCGAGGGGTTTTTTAGTCCCGATGAACTCGCGGTGCGAACCAAGCGGGTGTATCAGGCCATTGCCGGTCTGCTGGATGGTAAGCGCCCCCAAGCCGAAGCGTTATCCAAGGCGGAAATCGCTTTGTCATACGTCAAACTCAAAGCCGCTGAAGGAGGAAAGACTCAATACCTGCTCTTTCTTGGCCAGAAGGAAATAGCCGCTCTGGCAGACGCGATTCATCAGTTCTGGGACCAGGTTGTTCCTGAGGCGAAGGAGGCTGGTGAAAAGGCTAAACGGAAAGGAAAAAAAGCAATTGCTGGCAATGCGCCGAAGGAAGTTCATGACCGCATATACTCCATCTTCAATGGCGGCAAGGCCGTGGATGTAGCGCTTTTTGGGCGCATGCTGACTGATATGCCTGAAAAGAATCAGCACGCCGCCTGTCAGGTGGCCCACGCGATTTCAACCCACGCGGTCGAGCGGGAGTTTGATTTCTATACGGCTATGGATGATTTGAAGCCGGAGGACACCGCTGGCGCCGATATGATGGGGACGGTCGAATTCAATTCGGCCTGCTTCTACCGGTACGCCGTCGTGGACTGGGAAAAGCTCGTGGAGAATCTCCAGAAGGATTCGGGCCTTGCTGAAAAAGGGCTGCTGGCGTTTCTGGAGGGCTTCGTCGTTGCCGAGCCGACCGGCAAACAAAACACCTTTGCGGCTCATAATCCGCCAGAGTTCGTGGCTGTGTCGGTGCGTCGCAACACCGCACCGCGTAATCTTGCCAACGCTTTTGAAACAGCCGTTCGTGTCCGCAAGGATGAATCACTCACCAAAGTGTCGACAGAGAAGTTGATTGAAAAAGCGAAACAACTGCAAGCCGTCTACGGAGGCAATGAGAAAACTTTCGTGCTGAATCTCAAGGACGCTAAGCTCAATGGATTTGGAACGTCGGTGAATACCTTGGAGGAATTGCTGGAGAAAAGTCTTGCTGCTGTGAAGGAGTGAATCATGCCCACACTGTTGCTTCGCCTGGTCGGTCCCATGCAATCGTGGGGAACCACCAGCCGCTTTAACCAGCGTGATACCGGGAAAGAGCCTAGCAAGTCCGGCATCGTGGGCGTGCTTGCTGCTGCAATGGGAATTGACCGCGAGAATTGGGACGATCTGGAACCGCTCACTTACCTGTCGATGGGGGTTCGTCATGACAGACCTGGAATTCCCAGGATGGACTACCAGACTGCGGGATGCGCGAGTGGGGACAAGATAATAAAGGCGGACGGTACTCATTCCGAGAATGGCGTGGTGTCTCAGAGGTTCTATCTGGCGGATGCGGCGTTCCTAGTTGGGGTGGCGACCGAAGACGATGCGTTGCTGGAAAGACTGTATTCCGCACTCCGCGATCCTGTCTGGCCTCTGGCTATGGGCCGAAAATCCTATGTGCCATCTGAACCGATCTGGATGGAGAATGCCGTGCAGCATATCCCATTGCGCGAGGCCTTGGCGCAATACCCCTGGATTGCCACACTGCGGAGATGGGAAGCGATTCCTGAGAAACTGTTAGTGTCTCTGGAGTCAGAGGATGGCTCAGGTGTTCTCAAGATGGATCAACCGCTGTCGTCGTTTGCCGAACGCCGATTCGGCGCGAGGTTTATTCGCTCGGAATGGATTCCATTCCCCCAGGGGGTGACGCATGTTTCTGCATAGAATTCATCTTGATCGACGCTGCCGTGAGGCCCGGCGCGATCTAGCAGACCCGTATCAACTCCATGCCACCCTGTGCCGGGCATTTAGCCAGACGAATCGCAAATGTCCAGAAAGAGAAATCCTATGGCGCCTTGAGCCGGAGACCGGTTCCGATGGATGCCCGCACGTCCTGATTCAAAGCCAGACAGTCCCTGATTGGGATGGCATCGGGGTCAAAGGATGGCTCGCAAAGGCTGATCCTCCTCTTGACCTGAAGAACCGTCTGAAGCTTGATACGATCACAACTGGACAGCGCTTTCGTTTTAGGTTGCGCGCCAACCCTTGCGTCACCCGCAATGGCAAGCGGCTAGGGCTGCTTCAACTCATTGAACAAGAGCAATGGATTAAACGAAAAGGGCAATCGCATGGGTTTGCACTTCCGCAACTGCCTTCCTTTGATCTTTCGGAAATGGGACAAGAGCGGGTTGATGTACGGGTCTCCCAAGAACGGATGCTCAGCGGTACGCAGCATCAGGGAAATACGATTCGTATCTTCTCGGTCTTATATGATGGTGTGATGACAGTGACCGACGCGGGCGCATTCGTGAAGGTGCTGCATACGGGTATCGGACATGGCAAAGCCTTAGGGCTTGGGCTCCTGTCTGTGGCACCGATAGCATGAAGGGGTTTACGCATCGGTCCCGCCAAAGAATTTGGATGCGGATTGTTGCTGGTCCGGCGCGTGTGACGTAAATGATCTCGGAGTCATTACATGGCTGACATTCTGCCGCCGCTCAAGCCTATCGCTATCAAAGAGCGCCTGTCTGTGCTCTACATTGAGTATGGCCAGTTGGATGTGCTCGATGGGGCTTTTGTGGTCGTGGATAAAAACGGCGTACGCACGCATATCCCCGTCGGAGGCGTTGTCTGTTTGATGCTGGAGCCAGGGACGCGAGTGTCCCACGCTGCCTGTGCCCTGGCAGCTCGCGCAGGCACGCTGTTAGTGTGGATTGGGGAGGCCGGCGTTCGGCTCTACTCGGCTGGTCAACCAGGGGGTGCTCGCGCCGACCGTTTGCTCTATCAGGCGAAGCTGGCCCTTGATGATGAATTGCGGTTGAAAGTGGTTCGCAAGATGTATGCGCTCCGGTTTGGCGAAGAGCCGCCCCAGCGTCGCTCTGTCGAGCAGTTGCGAGGCATTGAAGGCGCACGGGTGCGAGAGACCTATAAGCTCATGGCGGCGCAGCATGGGCTGCAATGGAAGGCCCGTAGCTACGATGTAGACGATTGGGATCAGGGCGATATCGCGAATCGTTGTCTGTCTGCTGCCACGTCCTGCTTATATGGAGTCACGGAAGCAGCCGTCCTAGCCGCAGGGTATGCGCCAGCCATTGGCTTCATTCATACCGGCAAGCCGCTGTCGTTTGTATACGACGTGGCCGATGTCTACAAGTTTGAAACTGTCGTGCCATTAGCCTTTCGCATTGCAGCCAAGAATCCGTCGAATGCGGAACAACAAGTCCGCCTGGCCTGCCGCGACAGCTTCCGTGAAACCAAACTATTGGAGCGTATTATTCCAGGTATCGAAGACATGTTGGCGGCGGGAGAAATTCAACCGCCAAAGCCGTTCGAGGATCAAGTCCTTCCGGCCATTCCTAATGAGGAGAAGATCGGCGATGCTGGTCATCGTGCTTGAAAACGCGCCGCCGAGACTCCGTGGGCGGCTGGCGATTTGGCTACTAGAAATCCGTGCAGGCGTCTATGTGGGAAGCTACTCGGCGAAAGTACGGGATCATATTTGGGAACAGGTTGAAGTTGGTCTCGGTGAAGGGAACGCCGTGATGGCATGGCGCACCAATAATGAAGCTGGGTTCGATTTCGTCACGTTGGGGGCCAACCGCCGAATTCCTGTAGAAATAGACGGTGCCAAGCTGGTTAGTTTTCTTCCCGAAAGCGATGCAACCACTCAACAGGCACAGCCACCGTGATGCGTGTCGCGTCTCAGACTAGGTCGGTAGATTTTAAGGGCAACGAATTTGCTTGGTAAAACAATCGGATGGATGAAGTGTATTCCCCGCGCGAGTGGGGATGAACCGACCTTGAGCCCTTAAAGGCCGCGCGCATTGCCGTATTCCCCGCGCGAGTGGGGATGAACCGGGGATCGAGGTGCTGACTTTGGCGGAGGCGCTGGTATTCCCCGCGCGAGTGGGGATGAACCGGCTTCCTGTTCGGCCTTGGTCATCCGCTTATCGTATTCCCCGCGCGAGTGGGGATGAACCGATGTTTCACGAACGGTTGAAGGGCCGCTCGTTGTATTCCCCGCGCGAGTGGGGATGAACCGGACTTAGAGCCTTCAGAGAGGCGGATGCTGACGTATTCCCCGCGCGAGTGGGGATGAACCGGCCCCCAGGGTGCCGGCGATCAGCCTGCCGTAGTATTCCCCGCGCGAGTGGGGATGAACCGTAGCCGTTATTCTGCGCGGTGTGAGGAGGAGCGTATTCCCCGCGCGAGTGGGGATGAACCGGAGGGCGTGACCATGAAAAGTGTGATCGACGGGTATTCCCCGCGCGAGTGGGGATGAACCGGCTTTGCTGAGCGTGGCGCAGCCATGATCCTCGTATTCCCCGCGCGAGTGGGGATGAACCGTATGTAGCCAGCTACCCAATAATTGGGTAATTGGTATTCCCCGCGCGAGTGGGGATGAACCGAAACGCTGTACAAGACCGCCAAGGGCCAATATGTATTCCCCGCGCGAGTGGGGATGAACCGTCACAGACCGACCCGCTGAACGACCGGATCGGGTATTCCCCGCGCGAGTGGGGATGAACCGCGCGAAATGTACGGCGGGGGGAAGCGCTTCAGGTATTCCCCGCGCGAGTGGGGATGAACCGCTGGCAAAACAGGCAGAGGACTTACGGGCGGCGTATTCCCCGCGCGAGTGGGGATGAACCGCCATACAACTGCCACGTCGTGCCGGTTATGGAGTATTCCCCGCGCGAGTGGGGATGAACCGAACAGGGGGCTGTGCGCGAGCAGGAGGTCGACGTATTCCCCGCGCGAGTGGGGATGAACCGACGCGCGCGGAGGTCACCGGCCTGCTCATGGAGTATTCCCCGCGCGAGTGGGGATGAACCGGCGATCTCCGACATATCCACCGCCAGCTCGTTGTATTCCCCGCGCGAGTGGGGATGAACCGCACGTGAGCGCCACCCGGATCAATCGTTCCGGGTATTCCCCGCGCGAGTGGGGATGAACCGGTTTCGTAGGTCTGCATCTGCTTGGCCCGCGTGTATTCCCCGCGCGAGTGGGGATGAACCGCGCCCCCACGCGGCCTCCTGGTCGATCTTCTGGTATTCCCCGCGCGAGTGGGGATGAACCGTCGATGGAGAACGTGGAGATCTTCGGGCTGAAGTATTCCCCGCGCGAGTGGGGATGAACCGGCCTCAGCGCCGCGGCGGGATTTGCGGATGAAGTATTCCCCGCGCGAGTGGGGATGAACCGTGTTCGCGGATAAACTCTTTGTGGCGTGTCGAGTATTCCCCGCGCGAGTGGGGATGAACCGAAGGGCATGAGCATACGGGAAATTGCGGAGACGTGTATTCCCCGCGCGAGTGGGGATGAACCGTAACCGGGCTGCCGCCGCCGCGCAGGACAGTCGTATTCCCCGCGCGAGTGGGGATGAACCGCTCATCAACTCGGTCCTCCGCTCTATCCAGGATGTATTCCCCGCGCGAGTGGGGATGAACCGAAAGTCAAACTGAGCGCGAACACGATGGTCCAGTATTCCCCGCGCGAGTGGGGATGAACCGATTCAACGTCGGATAAGAGAGATTACGGGTAACTTATTTAATTCAAAGCGTAGGTAGAACGACTTATAGGTACCCTCCTTTCGTCAGTCCTTGAGCAAGTCCTGAACGGTCATCGTGATCTTGGGGCATGGGCCCGGGCCGTTATCCAGGCGCGGGAAGCCAGCTTCGCGGGCGTAGCGCCGTTCCGTGTTGCCGGTACAGACCGCAAAGACCTCGCCGCCGTCCGTTTCTCGCACGGTGAACGTGTGCATCAATTTTGCCCGGACGTGGAGCCGTCGGGTGTCCACCCAGGCTAGTAGTTCTGCGAGCTTCGCATCGGGATCCGGCGGGGTCGGGGTGAGGGCTTGGCCGAGCACGCCGCCGACCGCTGCGCCTGCCTGGGAAGGGAGATTCATCATGGACGCCACAAACCCGCCGAGGGTTGCGCCAAGACCGGAGAGGTCGCCGCCTCCCTGGGGATGTTCAGCTTTCCATTTGGCAATGTGATACGTGGCCTGAGCCTTCGCGTGGTCTAAGAATTCTTGCGTCTGTTGGTCGGCCAGAGGCCGTAATATCTGTTCTAAAAAGGCGCCTTGCGAAGGCAGAGGAAGGGTCGGAGTGAGGGCACAGCCCCACGTCACCAGGAGGACGACTGCCCAGACCAGCAGGCAGTGGATCCACTCTATGGCCGATCTCCACAGAGGATACATGGCAGGAGCCTACCTCTTTTGGAAGAGTTTGTAAAGCCCAAAGGCTAATAACGTGCCAGTTAGAACTTTTCCGAACCGGATCACTGTTCGGCCACGCAAGGGTCCCAAAGCGTAAGCTTCCTCTGGGTACTCCTCTTGGAAGTATCCATAGAGTCCCGTCGCTCCGACCACCGTGCAGGCCCAGGCGAGTGGTGATTTAATTCCCATGGCCTGGCCGTACCTTCAGGCGACTGCCTACAAGATGGCAGTTCTCGAACAGCCACTTCGCCGGCGCTGCATCGTTTGCGTGGTGTTGTAAGGCCCTGAATAAGTGATGTTCAGGTCGCAACTTTTCACGCGCAATTTTTTTCTCAGCCTCGAGTAATGTCTGTGCTGGGAGTTTCAGGCCGTCCAGGTCGCCGGCTTTCAGTAGGATCGGCGATCCGAGCGGATTGCCTGTAGCCGCAAAGCACTGGACGGCTGGCGTGGTGCCAGGGATCGGATCGTCCGCCGCCCAGACGCCCAGCAGATCGCCGGTCGGCCCGGCCACCACCCAAATAGTGGGATCATCGGAGGCCGTCAAGTAGCGCCACCGCGCCGTCATGGTGGTGCCGAGCGCGGGATCCAACTTAATCGCACCGATCGTATCATTAGGATCCGGGATACCACTATATGTTTTTAAATATACGGTATTACCACCTACAATATCGCTAAAAGACGGGAAAAAAGAGCAATCATGCATAAAAAAACTGTACGCGACGCTGCTGATGGCGGAGCCGGTCGCAGATTTGATCTGGCCTGTTCCGACGACCGCTCCCAGCGTTCCGCCGTCCGTGCCGGAGGTGTGCCCGTGTTGCGACGACCCGCCGAAAAATCCGCCTTCACCACGTTCGCGTAGCCAGCGCAAGAGCGATATCATGGACGCTCCGCCTGTTTGCACTGTTCGCGGTGTTCGCGGTGTTCGCGCTGCAATCGAATCAGTGCGGACGAGTTCAGTAAGCTCAAGAGCACATTCAGGCCGCAGACCACATTCCATAATAGTTCGTACATGGTCATTCGATGACGGTCAGAAAATCCATCCGCGCCGCAAATTCCGTTGCCACCGCGGCGCCGGCGGCGAGCGTGCCGACCACCTCTATTAGCGCACCGGGCGTGAGCCGGTACCCTGGATCGAGCTTGTCTACTTGCGTGGCGGGTGCCCACTGGCTGGTGAGACGGTCGAACGGCGGAAGGGGCGAGCCGTTTTGGCGAATCTGAAAGGTCACGGATGCGTTGCTACTTACCGGATCAATCGAATTGCCGAATCCGACCAGATACGTGGTGCCGGCACGGGGAATTTTTTTGGCACAGATCATGATCGGGCCGGTGCCGATGGCGAGCACCACGCCGACCGTGCCTGTGCTATCTGGGATTTTTGATGGCATTAGACCACCTGCTCAATGGAGATCGGGAGTTGCAGATCGGCGATGGCGCGTTCCATCGCGCGGACTTTCACGGGATAGGTTCGCCCCTTGATGAAATAGCCGGTGCCGCCCAGCGCCCATGCCTGAGCATAGTCCGCCACCGTCCGGCCAGGCCAGCGGCGCCGGAGATCGTTCATGAACAGCATCGCCGCCGCAGCATTGAGGCTGGGATTTAATAAGTCTACCTGTGTGATGCCCTGAACATAATCCGTGGCGGTGGCGACCTGTATTTGGAACAGGCCGATGCTTTTTCCATCATCTCCAATGATCCCCGGCCTCAATGAGGATTCTGTCACGGCCAGGGCCAGCATCATGGCCGGATTCAGGTCGGCGCCGAGCGCTTCCTCCACGATGATGTTGGCCGCGCGCACTTGTGCGGCGTCCAGGTGGCGTGGTGAGTACCAGTCCGATGGCCCCTGCGGGGACTCAGGGACGGCTGAGAGGAACGCCGCGTTGTCCTCCGCCGGCGAATCAGACGAGACGGTATCAGTAGACTCAGACGGGGCCGGATCCTGCCGGCGGAGCGCCAGGGCCGCCAGTACGACCACGCCGATGGCAAGCCACCAGCCGCTCATTGCGTGAGCCTCGCAATCCCGTAGGCAGCACCGATCAAGACCAACCCGCCGACTAAGACTTCCGTCGAGCCGAACCCTGTTTGATTGATTTTATCAAACAGTGCGGGCTTTGCTGTCGGCCTAGCCCCAGACATGGCGACGCCGACCGGCTGCATCGAGCGCGGCGCGATGCCGGGAGTCCGGACGGAAGGGGCGAAGCCCGCGTTGAGGGCCGCATTCGCGAGGGGAGCAAACGCCGTCACGGCACGGTCGAAGACATCGAGGTACACGGATTGCGTGGGCAGATCCAGATAGCGCGTGTCCTGCCACTGATTGCCGAGCGTGGCGCGGTAGTCCGCCGCCGCGTCGGCGACGATTTGTTGCCCCAGTTGTTCCTGGGTCGGCGCCGGCGGGCCGTAGAACTCTGTGCCAGACGATACCGACGCATCGCTGAACTGCCAGCCGAGTCCGTCCGAGAGCACCGGACTCTCCACGGCAAAGAAGTTCGCGCCATCGCCCATCGCGGCGCTGGGGAAGTCCCAGGTGGGCAGATCCAACGACTCAAACTCAGGCATACGTCCCCCCTTTGCGTGAGAGCATCAAGGATACAATGGCCGCCATGGCAGCTCCCACAATCCATTCAGCGCGCACGCCGCCACCCGTCTGTTCGGCAGATGCCGAAATTGGGAGGATCTGGCCGACTTCAATAGGGTCGGCGGAGTAGCCGGCGGAGTAGCCGGCGGACACTGGGACGTCCACGGAGTTCCGACCAGGCACGTACACCGCGCCGGTTGTATTGATCGGGCCGCTGGACACCGCCACCGGACGGGGAGCTGGTCGCAATGCGGGCATCCCCCCAATCGCCGCGCCCTGTGAGACATTGGACTGAGTGAGGGCACTGATACCGACACGAGCCGCCGACGAGACGAGCGTACCGACGCCACCGGCGGCGCTGGCGGATAACAGGCCCGGTGTGGTGATGAGTTGCAAGGGGCCCTCTACACCTGCCGGCAACGCAGCGAATGAGGAGACAGGGCCGAGCGCCGAGCCGACGCCGCTGGCGATGCCAGCCGTCGCCGCGTTGATGGCGGCGGACTGGAACACGTTTCCGACGTTAAAATCTGCGCCGGTGATCCCAGATTCAATGCCACTCCCCGCAATCGTACCTGTTGCTGCTCCGGCGGCAACCACGCCCGCCGCACAGGCCGGGGCCGCTGGCCCACAGAGCGCTGAGGCAAACAGCCCGCCGAGGATCCCGCCGCCGCCGCCGCCGAACAGGCCGCCGAGAAATCCCTTCTTCTGTTGCTCCGGCTCAAAATACGCATACAGGTATTCTTCCGCCCGGAATGAATCAGGGCCTGTTTTGGTCAGCACCACATGCCCAACGCTACCTTCGGAATTTCTGGGGCGCCGTTCCCCTGTCTGATGTTTCGCTATATCCATGGGCGAATCGGGCGTGAAGACGATCGTGATCGGCCCCGTGTCTAGGGCCGCCCAGATCGCGTCTCCGTGCGGAACGAGCTGCGGATCCCAATACGGCAGCGAGGAGTAGAAGATCGCCTTCGGGCGGTTGTACGTGGTCAGATCGTACCGGTTCGCCACGGATTACCTCTTGGGCTGCCCAAACACTTGATGCACGGCGACGCCGGCCATGCCCGCCAGCATCCCCGTGCCAGGGTCGGCAATCGGCGATCCTGGCAGCGCCGAACTCGCCGCGCCGAGCGCCGCCGCCAGGATCGGGATGGACTGCGCCGGCAGCTTGCCGATCAAGTGCCCCATGGCCTGCTTGCAGAGTTCTACCACCATCGGGATAATGAACGGCATGAGTATCGCCAGTAAGCTCATGGCGAGATATCCTTCCTTATAAGTGCGTACAGGCCTGATAGACTTGCAGCTGTTGTCCGGCTCCGCCGGCCACCGAGTCAAACACGAGATCGAACGAGCTGAGCGCCGCGCCTTTTTGCAGGCCGCCGAATTTCTTATTTGAGGCAAAATCCACCCACAGATAGCCCGCCCGCAAGGAAATGCCGTTGCGCCCATTGCCGACTGATTGCTGATAGAACGACACCGGCAATTTATCTTTCGTGTCCAGCGACGGCCCGCCGCGAAGCGTTTGTTTGATACCCACGTTCGTGAGGGGCGCGATGGCCGTCGTGTTCGGCGCGGCGCCGAAATTCCCGACCCGCAGCAAAAGACCCCGCGTGATGTATCCATCACGCAACAGCGGAATGCGCCGGTCATTCCCGGTGATATTCATGTCCGCTGCGGTTTCTATCGCCAGCAGATCAAAATGCACTTGACGGCCCTGGGATTTCTGGGGCCGGTAGCCTGGGAGTTCCATCGCCGTCGCCCGCATGGTATAGGACATGTTGCTCTGCGTGTTTCCGCTCACGTAGCGATTAAACGCGGCGAACTGAATCTTGAGAATCGCCTTCGTGACATTGGTCAAATCGAGGTAGGTCATGGCCGAGAGTGATTCAGGGCGTCCGGTCTTGGGGTTGACCCAGTCATGCAGATCGAGCTGTCCCATGTCGAGTTGCAGCGTAGAGGAAAACGCCTTGCCCGCCGCCACTCCCACCGCAGGATCAATCTGTGAGAGCGCCGCGCCGCCCATGATCCGGTTGCACTCGTACAGCACAGGCCCCTTAAATTCGCGTTGCTTTACCCCGTCCACTTCGATCCAGATGGAATCAATGAGGGCCGTGTTGCCCTCCGTGGCCAGCGTTTCCGCGCCCACGGTTTGATCGTAGGTGCCGGAGAATTGCAGTTGGATGTTCTCCAGCGTAGAGCGCATATTGAGATCAATGGATTGCACCGTCGGCACGGTGGTCACCGCCGCCGGCGACACAGAAATAACGGGCAGGATGGTCGGCTTTTCGTTCATGGTCGTCGCTCCTATTGGTCTGTTAGTCGAAAGGATTGAGATCATACCCAAAGAAACCACCACTCGGCGCACCGACCGGACTCGATGCTTTTTCGGTGGTCACGGCCGCTTTGGCGATGCCCGCTGTGATCGAGCGCAACCCGAACGGCTCGTATAGGTCGCGTTGCGAGTCCCCGAACAGCGGATAGGAAAACAGCCCTAAGCGGGCCGCCGCGCCAGGGAGAAGCCGCGTGAGGAGCCACAAGGAGAGCATCGTGCCGCCGACGCCCCAGGCAATGTTTTTGGCTGTGCTAGAAATGTGCATTAAAAATCCTCCTTATTTATCGAGCACCAGATATTCATGCGGTGGAAGCGCCGCCACTCGTTGCACCATTGCAGGCGTGAGATACCGGCCCAACACCATGCGGTCTCCTCCTGAATCCAGGTTGAACAGGTACATCCTATTGGCCTGGCCGGTGAGGGCACGGGGCAATCCGGCGATTTCTTGAGTGGCGTAGTACACGCTTAGGCCGCGCTTCCTGCCCTGAAAGAGGAGTTGGCCAAGTCCGCCTGACGCGCCGTTCCGGGGCAGCACGGAGAGCGCTTCGTCAATGGTGATGGTGAGCCGCCGCCCGTATTTGAGCAGGAGCATCGCGAACGCCTCGAACTCGCGGACCAGCTCTTCGGGCGTCCTGGCATACCGTGGCCGGTAGCAGGCACGGAAAGCGCGGCGCTCGGAAATCGCGGGGATGTCGGAGAGTGCCATGTGGTCGCCTGGGTATTCATGTTCTACGTCCCAGTGGATGATCCGGTCTCGTTCGGCTGCGAGTGTGCGGATGAGGCTGGTTTTGCCGCTCCCGCTCCTGCCGGCAATGAGCCATTTTTGGGTGGTGTCCATAGTACGCCCATGGTGTGGATCGCGTAGATCGTGAGCAGCGCACCGGTCGGCCCCATGTCAGCGAGCATGGGCGCGTATTTTTCGGCCACGGCTTCCCAGAGCGGGATGGCCTGGTCTCGCTCTGCCGGCGAGAACTCCGCTCCAGGGCCGAAGCCCATGACAAACAGCCGGTCGGTGAGCATGATTGCCAACGCGCCGACGGGGAACGAGGGAGGAGGGAGCGGATCGGCGCCCCCTCCTCCTCCGCCGCCGTCCACCGGAGCCTGTTGTGCAGGTTCTGGCGTCCGTCCTTCCGCGTGGGCGACCGCTGCCGCCACGTCCGCAGCTTCTTCTGGGGAAAGTTCACCAGAAGCCGAGTCTGATTTTTTGTGTCGTATCATGCTTCTCTGTCTCTTGCTGCTGTTGCCCCTGTGCAGCTGGTGACTGTGCTAGGGCCAGGCTCTTCAGCGCGTCCTGGAGTCCCGCGATCTCCGCCTTGATCGCCGACAGATCTGGGGCCTTACCGCCCGCGTTCTTCAGTTCATTCAGTTCCGCCCGCAACGCATCGAGGGCGGACTGCATGGCGCTGAGACTCGGTCTGACTTCTGATCCACTCATACACAGTGGCCCTTATCATTGCATGGCCCAAGAGGGCATCGAGTTCATCGCTATCTCGTGTGAGGAGGCGCACATTGCCGGCATCGTCCAGGTATCGCAATTGCGCTTGGATGAGTTCCATGGCCACATTGTAACCAGAACTGGGTCAGGCGCAACCACGTCTGGCTACTAAGTTAAGTCAACTTAGTCCGTAAAAATTATTTTTCTCCTCTCCATGGACGCCAGCAGCAACTCAGAAATAAACCGCCGGCTCCGACAGCCGGTACAACTGATGTAGTAGATGATCTTCTCGCCGGCACAACGTCTGATGGTGCAGGTCTCTCCGCATTCACAAATCACATAGCTATTAGCCTCCGCTCCCGCTCCCGCTCCCGCTTTCTTTTTCTTCATGATCGGTACTCCTTCCATATCCATCGTCCCGTGATCGTTAAAGGTCCAAACCAGAATTCTACTTGCGTGACTCCCTGGGCCCATGCGAGGTATCCGCCCAGGCCCCACGCCTTCCAGTTGCCGTCAATCCATAGCATGGCTGTTCCTCCTGTGCTTGGTTAGCTTATAAGGTACGCTTTTTTGATGGCTGTAACCGCATCTTCTAGTGCGAGCTGAAACGGTGTTTTGTAGCCGTCTTCATCGCGTACGTCCATTCTTTCGAGTTCTCTTGCTCTTTCTAATAGTGCGTATATTTCTACTCTGGGATTATCTCCATATCCAAATTCAAACTCTTCGTACATTTCGCATCCCCCCTTTTCTGTGCTCAAATAACAGATCCCGACAGGCTGGGCATGTCGGGGACTGCCAGATCATAATCGGGCGCTCGTAGAACGGTCGCCGGCACGCACCGCAGACCGTGATCGCGGTCTCTATCAGTAAATCCAATTGTGTCATTGCCTCCTCCTTTCCGTTCGTTGAATTAACTGCAAGAGCCTCCATCCCGGCGAGTAGATATTGGTTTTCCGGCCTCCTCGCCATTCGTTGCTGACCCACCCATGCCGCCCTTCAAGCGCGGACAGCCCTCTCGCTACGGTGCTCCGGGAGCACGACAGCATTTTCGCCAGCACGGGAAGCGACGGCTGAAACGGCTTGCGCCGCTCGTAGCAATCCGCCACCGCGAGCAAGATGAGCTTGCCGGCCATGGTGTGCCGATCCAGGCCAAGGATGTAAAACGGCAGACTCTTGATCGGGCTGTGTGTGTAAGGCTGTGCATGGCCCATTACCTACCCACAGGAATAGGGTGTCCCTGTGACACGCCATTGGACGCACTGAGTTTTAGAGTTGATGCCGAAGAAATAGAAGGAGGAGGGGCAAAGGTGTGGATATCGCACATTTTCAATGCAGATCGAAGAAGTCGGAGTTGTGGTGGTGAAGGTATGGCGCGATGAGTCTGAGGCCGATATGCCGACGCCGGCGGGAGGACACGATTAAAGATGGAAAAATCCCATCCGAGAGACTGCAAACTCGGATCAGCCACCAACTCCCGGATCGCTTGCCGATGCAGGAGTCCTGATCGGCGGAGCGTGAGATATTTTTTCAGGATACGGCGCCGGAACGCTCGGTCTTTGGCGATATCACCAGACACGCGCCGTTGACGCGCTATGGCCTGTTCTTGGCGACGGAGTGCGACGGTGAGTCCGGTCAGGGCGTCCAGGCCGCGTGTGATCGCCTGCGCCCATCCAGTCGGGACGGTGAGAATAATTCTCGTGTGGTGTGCGCGGGCTGGTTCGGTGCGGATCCGGAACGGTTCGAGCGGACGGAGACAGGACAAGCCAACAGTGATCGAGCGCATAGCAAACCCTCCAAGTGAAACCTGAAGGGTGCCTGATAAGTCGTGCTACGCCTTATATGTCATTCCCCTGTTCCCTTACACGCGACACAGATTTGACGTCGGATAAGAGAGATTATGTCAACTTATATTTCTTGGTTCCGTCCTGATGCCGTGCGCCGATGTCCGTTTCCCGAACTGTGATTCTGTCCCCTCCTGGATGCGGCTGATGTTGCCTTTGTGCCTATAGACAATACCTATGATGGTGCCAGCCGCGAATGCTGCCATGGGCGTGGTTGGATGGAACAGCCAGACCCACAGAGGCAGGCTGCCAAAGGCGATCAAAGCCGCCAAAGACGACATCCTCCACATCGCCGCTGCGGTCAGCCACACCGCGACCAGGCACCCGCCGATGGCCGGTTCGACTGCCAGGAACACACCCAGCGCCGTGGCCACACCTTTTCCGCCTTTGAACCGTAAAAAGACAGGGAACAGATGGCCCAAGATGGCGGCGGCGCCGGCAGCCAGAATGGCATCGCCGGCTTCTGGTCCTATCAGCAGGCGGGCCAGAAAGATCGCCAGGGCGCCTTTTCCCATATCGCCGGCCAGCGTGACGATCCCGGCCGTTTTCCCGGCCACCCGGAGCACGTTGGTGAACCCGATATTGCGGCTGCCGACTTCACGGGGATCCACACCGGCGAATGCTCGACCGGCGAGAATACCGACCGGGATGGCGCCCATGAGATAGCCGAACAAAACGGAGAGCGACAGGGCGAGCGACATTACAACTCACCTCTTCCGGTGCCCCCTCGCGGAAACATCTGGCGGGCGAACTGCTGAATGTATTGTGCAGCGGAGATGAGGGAGAGCGCCAGCGAGATCAGCAAGACGCTGGTGCCCACGTTATGAAAATGCCACGACGCGGAGACAGATTCGTCCAGGATCAAAAACAGGACGGCCACGACCTGGGCGGCCATTTTTATTTTCCCTGTGGTTTCTGGAGTTAAGTCAATATGTTCGCGGGCGGCCACGACACGGAGACCCGTGATGATGAACTCGCGGCTGGCCAACAGAATGGCGATCCAGGCGGCCACGCGGCCAAAATCTACGAGCAGCACGAGCGCGGTCAGCACCAGCAGTTTGTCGGCGATCGGGTCGAGGATCTTGCCCAACTGGGTGATGTGCCCCAACCTTCTGGCCATATATCCGTCTATGGCGTCGGTCAGGGCCGCCAAGCCGAAGACCGCTGCCGCGACAAGCGAGCGCTCCGGCGTGGGATCCCAAAAACATACCACAAACACAGGAATCAACAGAATACGGCTGACTGTGATGGCATTCGGGACATGCGCCAGCAGACCCATCTGTGCCGGCTCCGGTTCATGACGTGGCGTAGAGAGTGTCGTCATGCTGGAAGAGGCTCGACGGCTGCCGCCACACGCAGGAGTTGCTCCAGTAAGCCGCGCACATCGGCCAGTGGCACCATGTTCGGCCCGTCCGAGAGGGCCTTGGCAGGATTCGGGTGGACTTCCATAAACAGCCCCTCGCAACCGACTGCGACGGCAGCGCGGGCCAGCGGAGCAACGAACTCCCGTTGCCCCGATGAGGTGGCCCCTGCCCCGCCCGGCAGTTGAACACTATGGGTCGCGTCGAAGATCACAGGGTAGCCCAGGCGACGCATGATTGGCAGCGCGCGAAAATCCGTGACGAGGTTATTATAACCAAAGGAGGCGCCCCGTTCGGTCAGCAGGATGCGCTGATTACCCGCCTCTTCAATTTTTTTGACGACATGGGTCATGTCCCATGGGGCCAAGAACTGGCCCTTCTTGACGTTGACGACCTTCCCCGTCTTGGCCGCTGCCACGAGGAGGTCAGTTTGCCGACAGAGAAACGCCGGAATCTGGAGCACGTCCAAAACCCTCCCCGCCTCCGTGGCCTCTTCGGCTGAATGGACGTCCGATAAAATCGGCACACCGATCTGGTCGCGCACACGATTCAAAATCTGAAGCCCCGCCGTGATCCCAGGTCCTCGAAACGATTCTCCGGAGCTCCGATTCGCCTTGTCATAGGAAGACTTAAAGATAAAGTGCAACTTCAACTCTTTTGTTATATGTTTCAGTTCTTTCGCGGTTTCCATCACCAGTCCTTCGTCTTCGATCACGCATGGACCAGCGATAATAAGGTGCGGCTGGCCCTCGCCCACCGTGAGTCCGGCGATGTCAATTATTCGCATGGGGTTCGCCGTCATCGTACCATCCTTTGCATCATCATGCTCATCCCCCGACCTTGTGCTTGAGCGCAGCCTGGATGAATCCCTGAAACAAGGGATGCGGCCGGCGCGGACGTGAGTTGAATTCCGGGTGAAATTGCGTGGCGAGAAACCAGGGATGCGGTTGGATCTCCACGATCTCCACCAGCCGGCCGTCCGGCGACAGTCCGCTGAACGCCAACCCATGCGTGGCGAGTTGCTCCCGATAGGCATTGTTGAACTCGTAACGGTGTCGGTGGCGTTCCCCTACTTCCGTGGCGCCATAGGCCTCGTGTGCCCGCGATCCCTTTTCAAGCACACAGGGATAGGAACCCAGGCGCATGGTGCCACCCTTGTCCTCAATCGTCCGCTGGTCGGACATGAGATCAATCACGGAGGTCGGGCCGTCTGGCGCGAATTCCGAACTATTCGCGTCCTTGAGCCCTGCGACGTGTCGGGCGAACTCGATGACAGCACATTGCATCCCCAGACAAAGTCCCAAAAACGGCACCTGGCGTTCCCTGGCATAGCGAATGGCCTGAATTTTTCCCTCGATCCCACGATTGCCGAATCCGCCCGGTATAATGATGCCGTCTACGCCCGCCAGCACACGCTCCGGGCCACGCCGCTCAATGTCGTCGGACTCAATCCACTGGATGTTCGGCTTGGTCTCCGAGGCAATGCCTCCATGCACCAGCGCTTCCGTCAGGCTCTTGTACGATTCCTTCAAGCCAATGTATTTTCCGACCAGCGCAATCGTCACCTCATGCTGGGGCCGTTTAATCCGCTGCACCAGACGATCCCACTCGCGTAGGTCTGGCGCGGGGAGCGGCAAACGAAGGTGCTTCACGATCAACTCGTCCAACCCTTCTTTGTGAAACACCAGCGGGACTTCATAGGGCGTCTCGACATCCTTGGCGGTGATGACTTCCTCTTTTTGAAGATTACTGAAGAGCGCGATTTTCTCTTTCAGTTCCGGTGGCAGATAGCGATCCGTCCGACACAGTAAGATGTGCGGCTGAATACCGATCTCGCGCAGCTTGTTCACACTGTGCTGGGTCGGTTTGGTTTTAATCTCGCCTGCCGTGCTGAGGTAGGGCACCAGCGTGACATGGACATAGAGCACATTCTCGCGGCCTACGTCGTAGGGCAGTTGGCGAATGGCTTCCAGGAATGGCAGGCTCTCAATGTCGCCGACCGTCCCGCCGATTTCGCATAGCACCAGGTCTACGCCTTCGGCCAAGGCGCGAATGGACCGCTTGATCTCGTCCGTGATATGCGGGACCACCTGAACGGTGCCTCCCAGATAATCGCCCCGCCGCTCCTTGGTAATCACATCGTAGTAGATGCGACCGGTCGTGAAATTATTGCGTCGCCCAGCGGTGATGGAGGTAAACCGCTCGTAGTGGCCCAGGTCCAGATCGGTCTCTGCGCCATCCTCCGTGACGTAGACCTCCCCGTGCTGGTAGGGATTCATCGTGCCGGGGTCTACATTGATATAGGGATCAATTTTCAAAAAGGTCAAGCGCGCGCCCCGGCTCTCCAGGAGATTCCCGATGGAGGCCGACGCCAGGCCCTTGCCCAACGACGACACCACGCCACCAGTGACAAAGATGAATTGGGCCATGCCGCGCTCCTCCTGTTACCCTGTCAGCCACGATTGTAGCAGGTGTTCAGCCACTCTCAAGTCGTCCGGTGTGTCCACGCGCAGAGAGGCGTGAGCGGTTTCCCAGACCCGTATCCGCATTCCGGCTTCTAGCAGCCGAAGTTGTTCTAATTGTTCCGTGTCCTCCAGAGCGCTGGACGGCAGCGCGGTGAAGCGGGTCAGCGCCGCAGCGCGATAGCTATAGATGCCCAGATGTTTCCAATGCAGGCCCGGCACGAGGTCCCCAGCGCCGTCGGGCCGATCCCGGCGATAGGGAATGGGGCTGCGTGAGAAATAGAGCGCGTCGCCCTGGCTATCCGTGACAACCTTGACGACATTCGGATTCAGCAGCTCACGCTCGTCTGTGATGGCCTGCTTGAGTGTGCCGACGTCTGCGCCAGATTGCGCGAACGGCAGGATCAGGTCGTCCAGCAAGCCAGGGTTCAAGGGCATTTCGTCGCCTTGCAGATTGACATACACGTCTGCCGGCATCGCGCACGCAACGGCTGCGACACGATCAGAGCCTGAGCGGAGAGCATTCCCGGTGATGATCGCCTCCCCGCCGAATCCGGTGACACAGTCGTGGATGCGTACGTCGTCCGTGGCCACGACAATCCGACTGACACCACGAGCCTGCCGCACCCGTTCGTAGACCTGCTGGATCAGGGGCTTGTCGCCCAACAACGCCAGCGGTTTGCCGGGAAACCGGCTGGAGCCGTAGCGCGCCGGAATCACCACGATCACGGTGGCGCAACCGTCAGCCATGCGTGAGGGCCTCGTCAAGTTGCGCCGCCGTGACCGTGCCGGTCCCGACCATCCCGACAACAATGCCGGCAGCGTGATTCGCCAGAACCGCCGCCTGTCGCATGGAGGCGCCGACGGACAGCGCCAACGCCAGCGTGGCCACCACCGTATCCCCCGCGCCGGTCACGTCGAAAACTTGTCTCGCAACAGTTGGGATATGCGTCACCGTTGTCTTCACCTTCGTCCCGCCGTCCTTCATACGGCCTTCAATCAAGCTCATCCCTCGCTCGCCCCTCGTAATCAAGACTGCCTGGCACCCCAGCCGTTCTTGCAGGTGGCGCCCCGCGTCCAGGAGCGTAGCCTCATCATCGCCATGCAGGCCCGCAGACTGCATGGCTTCCAGGTGATTGGGCGTGATGACGGTGACGCTCTTGTACCGTCTAATGTGTGCCACCTTGGGATCCACAATGATCGGAATGTGATGGCGGTGGGCCGCCTCCGTGAGGTCGCTCATGACTCGCGGGGTGACTACGCCCTTGGCATAGTCCGAGACGACGAGGGCGGAGGCCGAGCGAATACAGGCCGCCACGTAGCGGCTGATCCGCGCTTCCAGGGGGCCGCTGATCGAACCGGCCTGTTCGGTATCGAACCGAACGAGTTGCTGGTTGTGCGCCACGACCCTGGTTTTCCTTGTGGTCGGGCGGCTCTGATCGGACAGGATGCCGTCGCACCCGATCCCCTGGCGTTTCAAGGCGTCCAGCAAGTGCCGTCCTCCCTCGTCCGCGCCGATCACCCCACAGAGATCCACCCGTCCACCCAGGGCGCGAATATTATTCGACACGTTGGCCGCGCCGCCTAACTGGGCCGTTTCCGACGACACCGCCACCACAGGCACGGGGGCTTCTGGAGAAATCCGGCTGACCTGGCCCCAGATGTACTGATCCAAGATAAGGTCGCCCACGACCAGAATTTTTCCGTGCTTGAATTTCTTGATGCAGGCCCGCAGCGCCGTGTTCATCGCAAGACTCCCGTGTTCATTGAATCGCCTTTCCAATGCGCTCCCAGCGCACCCACTTGGCGAGCGGCCCGTGCCCGTTCCAGGACCAGTAAATGAGAAACGCCTTGCCTTTGATCTTCGATAGATTGACGAAGCCCCAGAAACGGCTGTCCAGGCTTTGGTCGCGGTTATCCCCCATCACAAAGTAGGATTCCGGCGGGATGGTCAGCGGCCCCAGGTTGTCGCGTGGCTGAACCTGGTGCGGCAGGATGTTGGGGTCCACATGCTGTGCGTAGGATTCCGGCAGGAGTTCCCCGTTGATCCAGACACGCTTCTGACGAATTTCAACCTGGTCTCCGGGCAGACCAATCACGCGCTTGATGAAGTCCTTGCTCTCGTCCTCCGGGAATTTGAAGACAATGATATCACCCCGCTGGGGCTCAGAAAAACGGACGAGGACACGGTCCCCAAAGGGGACTTTGATGTCGTACAGAAATTTGGTGACCAAGATATGATCGCCAATAGCGAGCGTGGGGATCATAGACCCCGAGGGAATCTTGAAGGCCTGCACGACGAACGTCCGAATGACCAGGGCCAGGATGACGGCAATGACAATCGCCTCTGCGTATTCCCGCCAGAGGGGCTTACTCCGGGCGGGAGCGCTGACCGTCGCGGCTAGTCCGTCACTTTCAAGAGCGCCAGGAAGGCGTCCTGGGGCACTTCCACCCGTCCGATCTGCTTCATGCGTTTCTTGCCTTCCTTCTGTTTCTCCCATAGTTTCCTTTTTCTGCTGATGTCACCGCCGTAGCACTTGGCGGTGACGTTTTTCTTGATGGCACCGACGGTTTCACGGGCGATGATTTTACTGCCGATGGCGGCCTGAATCGCTACCTCGAACATCTGGCGCGGAATAAGCTCCTTCATCTTCTCCGCCACCTGCCGGCCACGCGTCATGGCCTTATCCTTGTGGACGATAAAGGACAGCGCATCCACGCTCTCCCCGTTCAACAGCACGTCTACCTTGACCAGCTCCGCCGGCTGGTAGCCGATGATCTCATAGTCCAGCGAGGCATAGCCCTGCGTCTTGGATTTCAGGCGGTCGTAAAAATCCAGCACCATCTCGTTCAGCGGCATCTCGTAGACCAGCATGACCCGCGTGGGAGTCAGATAGGTCAGGCTGTGCTGTGTGCCTCGTCGTTCCTGACAGAGCGCCAGCAGGTTGCCGACATAGGCTTCCGGCGTAATGATCGTGGCCTTGATGAACGGCTCCTCGAACAGTTCAATGTGGTGAGGCTCCGGTAACTTCGTCGGATTGTCAATGTACCGCGTCTCGCCGTTGGTCGTGGTCACTCGGTAGACGGCAGTGGGCGTGGTGCTGATGAGGTCCAGTGTATAGTCCCGCTCCAGCCGCTCCTGGATGATCTCCATGTGCAGCAACCCCAAAAATCCGCAGCGGAAGCCGAAGCCCAGCGCCAGCGAGGTTTCCGGTTCATAGACGAAACTGGCATCGTTGAGGCGCAATTTTTCGAGCGCGTCCCGCAGGTCCTCAAACCGATCGCTGTCCGTTGGATAGAGGCCGCAGAAGACCAGGGGTTTGGCTTCTTTGTACCCTGGATAGGGAGTTGTCGTGGGACGGCCCGCGTCGGTAATCGTGTCGCCGATCCTCGTGTCGCCGATCCGCTTGATGCCCGCCACGACGTAGCCGACCTCGCCCGTGTCCAGTCGCGCCTGCTTGGTCCGTTTCGGGTTGAAGATGCCGACCTCCAGGACTTCACAGACATGATCGGTGCCCATCATGCGGACCTTCATCCCCGGGGTGATTGCGCCATCACCCACCCGCGCCAGCACCGTCACGCCTTGGTAGGCATCGAACCAGGTGTCAAAGACCAGCGCTCGAAGCGGCGCCTGCGGGTCGCCCGCCGGAGGGGGAATACGCGCGACAATGGCATCCAGGATGTCCTTCGTGCCGATCCCGGCCTTGGCGCTTGCGGGAATGGCGTCATGCGCGTCCAGTCCGATCACGTCCTCGATCTGCTGCTTGGCCCCTTCGATGTCGGCGCTGGCCAGGTCCACCTTGTTGATAACCGGAATGATGGTCAAGTGGGTGTCCATGGCCAGATGCGCGTTGGCGATGGTCTGCGCCTCCACTCCCTGCGAGGCGTCCACCAGCAGCAACGCTCCTTCACAGGCCGCCAGGCTGCGCGAGACTTCATAAGTAAAATCAACGTGTCCAGGCGTATCAATCAGGTTCAGCAGATACGTGTGGCCATCATCAGCCTTGTACTTGATCGTGACCGTGTGGGCCTTGATGGTGATCCCGCGCTCACGTTCCAGGTCCATGGCGTCCAGAATCTGTTCGCGCGACTCTCTGGTCGTGACGGCGCCGGTATATTCGAGCAAGCGATCTGCGAGCGTGGACTTCCCGTGGTCAATGTGCGCGACGATGGAAAAGTTGCGAATATAGGCCTGCAAAATGGGGGTTCCTTGAGCGCTTCAACTCGCTGATTATAATAAATTTTCCATCAGATTGTCAAAGCGGACGCCACCGCGTCAATGCCCACTAAGTGGCCTTCGGCATCCGGAACCCCTGGGGACGAACCACTACGCCCTATGCGTCTTGACCCATGTGCGCATGGCTTCGTTCACCCGTGTCTGCCAGCCCCGGCCGGTGCCCTTGAGCGCAGCCAGCACGTCGGCGTCGAAGCGGATGGTGGTGGGCTTCTTGAGCGGCGCCTTCTGCGGGCCGCGCACACCAAGCTTGGCTTGCAAGGATGCCGGGAGGGCTGAAAACGGTACGGCGTTCTTGAAGTCGGCGGCGGTCAACTCGCGGACTTTTCCGTCTGCGTCAGTCAAGGATTTGCGGGTTGCCATGTTTGAGTGCCTCTCTTGCGTTGGCCTTGCGAAAACTGACGACGCGGATGCCATCATCCGTCTCCACAAAGCAAAGGACGTGCAGTCGACCATCCAGGTAGCCAATGGCAATGCGCCGCACTTCGCCATAGTCGCGCCGATCATCCACCAGGAAGGTGGCGCCTGCGAAATCGAACTTGGCGGCCCACTCGAACGACAGTTGACGATCCCTGATATTGGCTTCGTTCTTGGCCGGATCGAATTCGATTCGCACAGGCAAATTGTACTAACACCTGCCGAAAGATGCAAGCTAACGTTTGAGCTAACCCGCGCGCGGAGGGCGTAGCCCGGAGCGCGTCGGGTTGAGCGAAGGGTTAGACCACACCCTAGTGATTCTCGAAGCTGTTGTGCGGCGTGGCCAGCGCGACAGCGGCGTAGATCTCAAAGAGGGCCTGTGTAATCGGGTCTTGCACGATGGCAGTGCGAACGTCCATTCCGCGAATGCGGACCTTCGCTGCACGAAACGCGTGAGCAAATGCGGGGTCCTGCTCAATATGGGCCCGCGACCCTTCGGTCCGATATGTTGCCCGTATGCGGCCTGTCTGCTCACGTGCGATACGAAAGGCGAAGACCGCCGCGTTATGTTTGCTACCGTCGCGTTGGTGCTGCTGAATCCGCTGGCGGAGATTGCCGGTTCTCCCAACGTAGAGGTGCCTACCGCTCTCAGAGAACAGGTAGATGCCGCTACCGGACACGGAGGACGGGAGGTCGGAGACGGACATTGCTGGACACGCGAGCAGGCCGGTTAGCAAGCCGTCGAGTGTCGCGATATACGGAGCGACTCGTTCGTGCATGTGTGGTCTAACGTCGCCATTGAGCCGCGCCGACAGGCGTCGGCTCAAATGGCTTGTTATGTGACTGTGTCATCTGGGGTTAGCAAGTGCCGCTCGCATAGTGCACTTGAACAAATCTGCCCATGTGAGCCACCC